>Ga0207916_1000089_pt1 | contig 14568 bp, 10 predicted proteins | sample DeeseametaMP1141_FD_184194 | JGI IMG/M metagenome (GOLD analysis project Ga0207916, IMG submission 184194) | Marine microbial communities from the Deep Indian Ocean - MP1141 (SPAdes) | ecosystem: Environmental > Aquatic > Marine > Oceanic | place: South Indian Ocean | collected 2011-03-05 | reverse complement strand
CCCTTGCAATTGACATCTTGAATCGAATAATTTCTTAATGATATTTTTGGATAAGATTATTTTTCAGCAGATACTAATTAATTCCCGGGCCAGTACAGCTTGCTGATCTTAAAACTGTTAATATTAATGATTGAGGGCTTGCTCAAAAACTTTAAGGGTTTCAGTGAGCATGATTTGGGGATTGAATCGAGTTTCTGCATCACGACGTGCTCCCTGACCAAGTCGTTCACATAGTTCCGGATTTGCCAGAATTTTGCGTAACTCTTCCGTCAGCGATTCCGCAGTTTGTGTTTCAGCCAAATATCCATTTTCTCCGTGCCGGATTATTTCCAGAAGACATCCAGTCGGAAATGCAACTACCGGTGTAGCCACTGAAAAGAATTCCACCGCAACCCTGCAGATGACTTCAGATTCCACTGAACTTACAACCCCGACATCTGCAAATCCCATTAACTGTCTGATATCCTCTCTCACTGTAATTAGCCTTACATGTGCTTCAAGTTTAAATCTGCGGATATCATTATGGAGAGCCTGCATTTCCGGCTCATTGCTGGCTGTGTCTCGGTACGCTATAAGCAACACCAAATCAGGAAATTCAGTCAGTAATTGACTCAAACTTTGAAGAAGGATACGCTGCCCCTTGACAGGACGAATACGTCCAACAACTGCCAGAACTTTGGCTTTTTGGGGAATTTCAAATTCAGTCCGGTAATCTCCTGGCGGCTTCAGAGGTAAGTCCGGACATTCAACCGGATAGTAAATTGTTTTCAGCTTTTCCGGTGAAATTGGAACTGCATCAAGTAATCGCTCTGCAACTATTTCTCCGGCAGTAATGTAATTTGCAGTCCAATCAATGTGCATTTTTCGATTCAGCCAATGCTGAAGCAATGGCCTGGTAGTGCCGCGTGTTCTGATAACCGGAATGGGATTTTCAATACGATTAGTAGACAGTGAACGTGCAGCAAAAACAAATAGAGGGAAACCTTCCGAGCGATGTGGATTGATCAAATCAATCTGTTCTTCCAGTAGAAACTCTTTGAGTTTCCTGTATGCCAGTAAAAGCTGGAAGGGATTCTTGCTGTTGAGATTGATATGCGTCAGTAGACGCAACCCTCGTTCACTGAGGTGTTTTGAGTTGAGCGAGTCCGGTGGGGTAAGCACGAAAACAGAATGCCCAGCCTGTTTAAGCAATTGCGCAATTGCAGCCGCATACGCAGCTTCCGCGTTCCACCAGTGGACGTTGCTGCCGATAAGGATCTTCATTAATAAATTGCGTTTCGGGGAACGCCTGTATAAAGGATAACGTATCGGTAATTTCTCCCAGACGAAGAGAAATCAAATCCATGGTTGCGACAGTCTTTTCACGATCGTTTTGCTTCATTAACAAAACTTTTTACTGCCCGCGCAGTTGCTTGGCAACTTCAATTTCTGAGTTCTCCACTAATTCAGAAAGCTCATCAACAGAAATCATCATGCTTTTCCGGTCAGGTATAATGGCATAAAGATATTTAACATATTCAGGAACCATTGTTAAATATTTTTGATTATGCTCCAACTTTATTTGACGCACCATAAAATGCTCCATCTGTTCCTGCGACATATTTCGCATCACGTTTATGAACGCAGTGGAACTTTCTTCCAGTTCCTTACTAATATCAGTAGGATAAAATAATTTTAACTGTTTCCTGGAAAGTAATATTCTTACTAATGCCAGCATAACCAGGCAAACCACAAATCCGTCAACCCAATGTACACCCAAATATCCCATGAAACCCAGCAAAAAATACACTGCACCTGTGATCGAGCCCAGCAATTGCAGGGTCATTCTGACTTTTTCAACAGAAAGGTACTTGAAATTGTAACGTTTTTCCTTAACAAATAGTGACAATCCATCAGTAAATTGTGGAGCAACCAAGACGATTTCCTCCGCGGAAGCAAGCTGGTTTTTCAAATCCAGTTCAAGCTGTTTTCTTTTTTCAAGTGCACGTTCATTAATCACTTCCTGCATTACATATCGACGGGTTGAACGCAGTCTTTCACATAAATTTTGGATATGTTCATTCGGGTTTTCTTCTGTTCCAGACATAGGACTTGGTTTAAATATCCCCCGATCACTAATATAAGATATTACATCATCATACAGATCCTGCATATCTGTGGGAATAATACTGCTGCCGGTTTCTTTTTCCTCATCCGTAGATTTTGCTGACAATTCCATTTCATTACGAATGAAAATAGAAAATATATTAGAAGCAATTTCTCCATTAGTAGGATTAAGTTCTAGCATGCGAATGAATATGTTGCTGATAATTGAAGTATAAGTTGAGTATTGTTTCCCCTTGTATTCAATATCCGGCTTTTCAAGATTATAATAGCCCTTTAAAATTGAATTAATCATCATGTGAAGGAATGTATCATAATCTTCATTGTTGGCACTTTGGTTGGCAATTGCCAACCAGCTCAAGGCTGCATATTTATCTCCTGCTGACTGAGTTTCCAGCCACATTTCCGTAGCATCAATAAAATAGCCAACTTTACCCGTGGTTCCAGTATTTTTCCAAATATAAGCAGCAGCTTCGGCAGATGCAGTATCGAGATCCATTTGCTTTTGAAAGATCACCATCAGATCCCTGGCAATCAGTGCAGCAAATTTTTCCGGTACATCTTCATCAACTGTTACTTCAGTTTCTTCTTCAGCCATGATCTATTGAATTCAGTTTTCAAACATTTTTTATTGATCATCGGTACGCCAGTCTTGGCGCTTAAGAATTTCTTCCTGCAAAAGCTCTAAAAAAGCATCAAACGCCAAGGTCTTGCGATCCTTACTTCCATAACGCTGCCAGGTTACTGTTTGTCCTGCTTGCTCGTTTTCTCCCACAATCAAAATATTCGGAATTTTAGCAACAGCAGCAGATCTGATTTTTTTACTGAATGAATCGTGAGAATCATCCAATTCTGTACGCACAAACGAACTAAACAAACTGTCATTCAAACCATGTGCATAATCATTGAAGGCCGATGCCACAGGAATCACCCGCACCTGCAGAGGAGCCAGCCAGGTTGGGAATGCTCCTCCATAATGTTCGATCAAAAAAGCGACAAATCGTTCATGTGTTCCCAGAGGTGCACGATGAATAATTATCGGTGTGTGCTCCTGATTGTCACTTGCGATGTAAGTCAAACCAAAGCGCTTTCCCATCACCAAATCAAGTTGATTTGTTGAAGCAGTTTCTTCCCTGCCAATTACATTGGTTACTTGAAAATCAATTTTCGGTCCATAAAATGCGGCTTCCCCTCGCACTGCTTCATAGGGAACTCCAACTTCCTCCATGACTTCCGTAATAAGCGTTTCAGCTTTTTGCCAGAGTTCCGGTTCATCGACAAATTTTCCAGTGTCTTTTTCTGCTAAGGAAAGGCGCATCCAGAAATCTTTCAATCCAAAGAGTTCATAGTATTGAGTGTGGAGATTCAAAACATTGAGTAATTCTGCTTTAGCCTGTTCAGGAGAACAGTAAATATGGGCATCATTCATGGTCATGCCGCGAACCCTCAATAATCCGGCCAGTTCCCCGGATTGTTCGTAGCGATAGCAAGTGCCATATTCTGCCAAGCGTAAAGGTAAATCGCGATAACTTCTCGGCTCTGCTTTGTAGATCATGTGATGGTGGGGGCAGTTCATTGGTTTTAGAAACAAACGCTCTCCATCCATTTCCATAGGCGGAAACATACTGTCTTCATAAAACGGCAAATGTCCGGAAATATGGAATAATTCTTCTCTGGTGATATGCGGTGTGGAAACCCGTTTGTATCCTGCCAGAAATTCTTTTTCCTTGGCCAGTTTTTCTAATTCTTCTCTAATCACAGTTCCGTTTGGCAGCCACAATGGTAACCCTTTTCCTACTTCTTCACTGATGGTATAATAATGTTGTTTGCTGTTCAATTTTCTGTGATCCCGCTCCATAGCCAGTTGACGCTTTTCTTTAAATTCCTTGAGTTCATCTCCTGTCTCAAAGGCCAGTCCATAAACCCTTTGCATCATGTTGTTTTCCTCAGAACCTTTCCAATAGGCACCTGCCAATGAATCAAGGGAAAAACAATTCTTTGGGATATCGCGCGTGGAATCCACATGAGGTCCCTCGCACAAATCCCAAAACGGTCCGTTACGATAAAGACTGAGAATCTCATTTTGTGCAGAAAGATCTTCAACCTGTTCAATTTTGTAACCCTGATTATCTTTGTCTAACCGTTCCACCATTTCGTCATGACCCAGTTCTTCGCGCTCAAAAACCTGTCCTTTCTTAATAATTTGACGCATACGCTTTTCCAGCATCGGCAAGTCTTCAGGACTCAACGGTTCAGTCAAATCAAAATCGTAATAAAATCCGGAATCAATCGGCGGACCAAATCCGAGTTTTGCGTCAGGACGGATTTCCAACACTGCCTGAGCCAAAACATGTGCCAGAGAGTGTCTTATTTTATAAAGATCGGAATTGATGTCTGTTTTTTTCATTTAATATATCAGTAAGTTATGCTATAAATTATATACTGTAGATTTTATATGGTTTAAAGTCAGGCAGGATGCTGGACCTCTGCTGTATCATTCCATGAAATGTCCGGAACAATTTTTTGTTGATCTTTCACAAAATTTGGATGAGCTTCTAAAGCCAAACCCAAAGATTCTTTGACATTTTTAACTGCTTTAATTTTCAAACCTTTCTTGATTTCATCCGGAATTTCCACAAGATCTTTTTCGTTTTCTTCCGGAATAAGAACTGTTTCAATGAGTCCCCGTTTGGCAGCAATAAGTTTTTCTTTCAAACCACCAATTTCCGTAACATGACCGCGTAATGTAATTTCACCAGTCATCGCCACGTCATAACGTACAGATATTTTGGTAAAGCTGCTGATAATGGCCATCATCACGGGAAGTCCTGCAGAAGGACCATCCTTGGGAGTTGCACCTTCCGGCAGATGAACATGCAAATCTGTTTTTGAAAATATTTCCGGATCAATACCCAAATATTCAGCATTACTGCGAACATATGAAAAGGCTGCTTTGGCAGATTCCTGCATCACATCTCCCAGCGTACCAGTCAAAACGACTTTCCCTGAACCGGACATTAAACCAACTTCGATGAGGAGCAATTCGCCTCCCATTGGGGTAACTCCAAGTCCCATCGACACTCCAACCTCGTTTCTTTCTTCCCGCTGATCGTGATGAAATTGAGGGACGCCCAACAGGTCGTGCACTAATTTTGGTGTCACTATAGTAGTTTTCTTTTCTTTGGTTCGTACCAGACGTGTAACTATTTTTCTGCAAATTTTACCTATTTCCCTCTCCAAATTACGTACACCTGCTTCCCTGGTATAACCCTGAGTAATTTCCTCAATAGCGGATTTTCGGAAACGCAATTGTTTTTCATCCAAACCATGAAATTTACGCTGACGTGGAGTCAGAAACTGAGTGGCAATATGTTGTTTTTCCAATTCTGTGTATCCAGATAAGTGGATAACCTCCATCCGGTCCAGCAGTGGACCGGTAATATTTTGAACACTGTTTGCCGTGCAGATAAATAGAACATCTGCCAAACTGTACTCAACATCCAAATAGTGATCAACGAAGGTGTTGTTTTGTTCCGGATCCAGCACCTCAAGCATGGCTGCAGAGGGATCGCTGATATTGCTTTGATATAACTTATCAATTTCATCAATAAGCAAAACCGGATTAGTGCTTTTGGCTTTTTTGATAGACTGAATGATTTTTCCCGGCATGGCGCCAATATAGGTGCGGCGATGACCGCGTATTTCAGCTTCATCTCTAACACCTCCCAGACTGATGCGTACAAAATTACGTCCCAGTGCACGGGCTACCGATTTGGCCAGGGAAGTCTTTCCCACTCCCGGAGGTCCGGTCAGGCAAAGAATAGGTCCTTTCAATTTTCCTTTGAGTGAAGCCACAGCCAAATATTCAACAATGCGTTCTTTAACTTTTTCCAGTCCATAATGATCTTCATCAAGAATCTTCTCAGCCTGTTTAAGATCTAAGTTGTCTTCGGTCCGTACCTGCCATGGCATAGAGACCAACCACTCCAAATAATTACGTACAACATTAGCTTCAGATGACATTGGCGACATCATCCGCAATTTTTTCAATTCTTTCTTCGCTTCACTTTCCACTTCTTCCGGCATTTTTGCATCAATGATCTGTTTGTCCAAAACATCCATTTCAGCCTTAGGATCATCCATCTGTCCAAGTTCTTTTTGGATGTTGCGTAACTGATCTTGAAGGAAATCCTCTTTCTTGGTATCACTTATCTGATCTGTTGCCTCTTTCTTCAATTTATCTTCAAGCTGTACGATTTTCATTTCATCTTTCAAAATATCCAGAACCTGCTGCAGACGAGTTTCAGGATTCAACGTCTCTAGCAGCTGCTGTTTTTTATCACCTGGAATTTCCAGCAATGAAGATACTTTGTCACTCACCTGCAGGAAATCGACCTGATCCAAAGAGTCTAAAATTTCTTTACTCAACTTAATTTTGCGCTGATCCACGTGGTTTTTAAACAATTCACGCACCATTTCTGCTTGTTTCTTCAACTTTTCCAGGTCAATATCAAAAGCATTTTCATCTACAGGCTGAACCTGAGCCAGATACTCTTTTTCATCTAATTTAGTAGCCAGCAATTTCCCCCTTCGGCTACCCTCAAAGAGCGCCTTTACAGTGCCGTTTGGAAGACGCATTACCTGAAGTACCCGACCCAAAACTCCAAATTTATACAAATCGTTTTCGTCCGGATTTTCAACTGAAGAATCCCGCTGAGTAACGACAAAAATTGCTCTATCTCCCGCAAGGGCTCGTTCCAATGCATCCATAGAAGCTTGACGCCCGACAAAAAACGGAACGGTGGCTCCGGGAAAGACAATCTCTTCCCTCATCGGAAGCAATGGAACGATCACAGGTTTAAGTTGTACAGACATTTTATTTTTTTTTAGTAAAAAGGTTAATGTATTAGCAGTTTAAGCCTGTAGTTTTTAAGCAATTCTTCAGCCTAATATCCTGATGGCTTAATTTATTTTTAAAGGACTTCATTTTGTCTTAATTTTCTTCTCAGGATTTTGAAATGAAAGTGTCAAATAGAAAAACCAAATTTCGGCCACAGCAAGCAGTAAAATGAAGATTAAATAATTATTGACATAGAGCGCTCCCGCAACAGTTGCACCAACAAAATGACCGATAAATTGTGCGAAATTATATACTCCCATCGCAGTACCTTTAGTTTCTGAAGTTGTACTGCGAGTGACGAGAGAAGGGAAAATTGGTTCAAAAACATTAAAGCCCATAAAAAAGAAATAAAGAGCAGCTACAAACCATATCAGTCGGTTCTGCTCCTGTCCAAGACCCATGAAAACCAGCGATGTTAGTAGGAGCACAATTCCAAAAAGCATCACTTCACGGAAACGGTTCTTTACCTCTGCAAAAATTGCTGCCAGTACCATGGCCACCGCACCTGCCAGCATCATCGGCAAGTATATTTTCCACATCTCAGCACGTTCAAAACCGTGCTGGACCAAAATCATTGGTATCAGAAAAAATGTAGATGACAGACCAGCACCACATACAAAACCACCCCAGCTAATCGTCCGCAAAGAAGGTACTTTCCAAACAATTTTGAACATGCTCCAAAAAGAAGTGTGTTCGGGTAGCTGCTGTGTTGTCTCTGGATTTGGGACTACAGTCAACACTAAAACTAAACTGACCGCCGACAGGAGTGCAATCATCCAAAATATTCCATCCAAACCTATCCACTCTCCCAAAAAAGGGGCTACTCCGAAAGCAACGGCAAAAGCAATGCCGATGCTTATTCCCATTGCTGCATTGGCACGTGTACGTACTTCCGGACGTGTTAAATCTGCAATCAAAGCAAATACAGTTGAACTGATTGCACCGGTGCCTTGAAGAAAACGGGCCACAATCATCCAATGTATCGAATCCACAAAAGCCGCAAGGAAATTGCCGGCAATAAACAATCCCAAACCAATCACAATCACCAGTTTCCGTCCTGCTCTGTCACTCCACATTCCAAATGGCAATTGAAGAAACCCCTGTGTCAATCCATATGCACCAAATGCTACTCCAATCAGAAAAGGAGTTGCACCTTCCAAATCCATTGCAAGTACACTAAAAACCGGCAACAACAGAAAAATACTGAACATCCTGAAAAAAAGGACCCCACTCAAGCTGTAAATGCTCCTTTTTTCTGACAAAGTGAAAATTGGGGTTATTGCAGATTCGCTCATTTATTATTTTTGTTCCAGTTCGTGCCTCCTTTTTTTGAGGAAAAGCAAATTATAAGTAATTAGATTATGACAACCTAAAGCTTGAAATTCAAGCTTTAGAGAAAAAATGCAGACATAGATTTTATAAAATGTTCAGTCATTGACTTGCAATAAATGTAATCATACACTTAGAAAAAGTGATAATTCGAGATAAACAAAACTGGAAAAAATAAGCGGATTATTTATGAATTTAGGAATTAAAACTTGATTCAAGTCTCAACTTATTCTAAATTTCTATGAGCTTATTTAATTCATGAAACAAACTGCCTCGGTTGAAAAAGTAATTAGACAAAAACAGATCCTGAACCAGTTGTTCAATTTGTGACATTAAGTGTGCTGCTCCTGCTAGAAAATAACAAAACTCAAATCAGTCCCAATTTCACAGAGAACTTTCAGGATCTTCTAGAACAGAACAAATGATTGACGAAAATTCCTCCACCGTCATTGTTAACATCCATGGCTTGTTGGGAGAACAAGATTGCATTCAAATGGATTTTGAAGAAGAGCTTCTTGTAGAGGAAGAGCAATTTATTATTGATAATGTGGCTTACGAAATTGTCCGAGTCATAAAAGAAGATGTCGAGTATCCTGTTGTTTACGTCGTAATTCTCGACATTCTCAATCATACCTGATCTTTGTTCCCTGTCTTTGTTCTTTGACATGACATGCCTGCAACACTCCAAAAAATTCTACAGAAAATAAAAACAGACTCTACGGTTGTTGAATTACAGGGACTTTCAGGATCAAGCAAAGCGCTGGTAGTTTCCATGCTCAGCCAAATACCTGAACAGCCTGCAGAAAAAATAATGCCGCTGGTTGTGGTCTGTGAGTCTTTTGATGTTGCAGAAGTCCTGCTCAACGACCTCTACTATTTTTTTGGAAAAGAAGGTGTACACTTTTTCCCGTTCTGGGATGTGCTCCCTTTCGACAATTTTTCTCCGCACAAAGGTCTGGTCGCCCAGCGTTTTCAAACACTTGATGCATTACTAAACTCAGAGGTACGAGTCCTTATCACAACTCCAAACGGGATGATGCAGCGCTTTCTGCCCCGTGCCGCTTTCCAAAAAAACACTCTTTCTCTGAGCACCGATTTTGTTGGTGGAAAGCAGGAACTCCGGCAACAATTGTTAAATTCCGGATACATTCAAGTGGATGTTGTTGAAGATCAGGGAGAATTCAGTGCTCACGGAGATATCATGGACGTTTTTCCGCTGAATCAGGAAAAACCGGTGAGGATGGAGTTTTCTGAAAATTCAGAACTTTTGTACCTTAAACCATTTGAGATTCAAACTCAGCGTACAGCTGAAGCGGAATTGACTTCGCTAAAAATACTTCCTGGCAGTGAAATACTTTTCAACCAGGAGACTATTTATTTTGCCCGTCAAACACTGCCGTCATATCGGAAAGAATGCACTCCGGAAGTCTTGCGCCGATTGAAGGAAAGTCTGCGGAAATGTGAGAGCTTCCCCGGAATTGAATCTCTCTCTCCGCTTTTCTATCCAAAACTGGAAACACTTTTCGACTATTTACCTGCAGAATATTTGCTGGTGGTTGATGAAGAAAATCATATAACGGAGCGGGCAGAGCATTTTTATCAGGAAGTATTTATGGAATACGAACTCAGTAAACAGCAAAATAAGCTCACTCTGTCTCCGGAAGCATTATTTTTGACACACAGGGAACTGGAGAGTCGTCTCAAAGAATCCGCACAAGTTTATTTAAAATCAAAAGTCCCGGATAAAAAATCAGAGCGTACCATTTATCAACTTCAATTTTCTGACAATCAGTCCCTTCGTCCTGGATTTGAACATTCAAAAGCAACTTCTGCTGCTGGACATATGGTACAGCTGCTTCAGGACTGGAGTAAGTCAGGGATCCCAATTATTCTAAGCGCAAAAAACCAAACACATGCAGATCATTTTCAGCAGTTGCTGGAAGATTTAGGTGTGGAAAGTACTGTTGCGGGAAAGGAACAAGTTGCGAAAGACTGTCCCTGGCCGAAGTGGCTGGAAAGCAACACTGTTGACGGATTGAAAGAGAAGATCCCGATTTTATGCGGAAATGTTTCTTCCGGTTTTCGGAGACTTGATGCAGATGGCCAAACACAATTTATTTTACTGACTCAGGAAGAGGTTTTTGGTGAAAAAAAACGAAGTAGACGGTTGCAGCGTACGCAAGTTCAGCAGGTCGCAGGAAATTTGGATGATTTGCGGGAGGGTGATCATGTCGTTCATTTAGATTACGGAATTGGGCGTTACCACGGTTTGCAGAAAATTACTGCAGGAGGTTCAAACAACGAATTTATGCTGCTCATCTATGCGCGTGAAGAAAAAGTTTATGTGCCTGTTGCTAAATTTCACTTGGTACAGAAGTATGTCAATGCAGACGGAACTGCTCCAAAACTTAGCAAACTTGGAGAAAAAGCATGGAAAAAAACCCGTACAAAAGTAGCACGTGCAGTAGATGACATTGCAGAAGAACTTGCCCAGATTTATGCTGAACGCAAAGCACGGAAGGGTTTTGCCTTTGCTCCGGATGATCATGAAATGCGTGAATTTGAACTGCGCTTTCCTTTTGAGGAGACTCCTGATCAGGAGGAAGTAATAAGGTCTGTCAAGGAGGACATGGAAACAAAGTTGCCAATGGACCGACTTGTCTGTGGCGATGTAGGTTTTGGAAAAACTGAAATTGCCATGCGCGGTGCATTCAAAGCTGCACAACAGGAAAAACAAGTCGCTATCCTGGTACCAACTACAATTCTGGCTCAGCAACATTACGAAACGTTCGTCAAACGCTTTGAAGATACACCATTCATCATTGAGGTCATCAGCCGCTTCAGGACCGATGCAGAACAAAAAATTATTCTTAAACGTCTCCTTGAAGGAAAAATCGATATTATTATTGGTACGCACCGCCTGCTTTCGACAGATGTAAAGTTCAATGATTTGGGTTTGCTGGTTGTGGATGAGGAGCAGCGCTTTGGGGTCAAACACAAGGAAAAAATAAAGCGTTTCAGAGCGGCAGTTGATGTACTCACGCTTTCGGCAACTCCAATTCCACGTACGCTTCACATGTCCCTGATGGGTATACGTGATTTGAGTTTGGTTAACACACCACCCGCAGACCGCAGGGCGATACGAACCCGGTTGCTGCCGGTCAATGATTATATTATTCAGGAATCAGTCAGCCGGGAAATTCGCCGGGGGGGACAAGTTTTTGTTGTACATAACCGCGTTGAAACGATTTATGAATATGGACGTTACCTGGAAAGTATTCTTCCCAACATCCGGATTGCAATCGCACATGGACAAATGAGAGAACAACATCTGGAAAAAGTAATGCTTGATTATATTGAAGGCCGCTTTGACGTACTGCTCTCAACTACAATCATTGAGTCCGGACTTGATATCCCGAGAGCCAACACGATCATCATAAATAACGCACAAAATTTTGGATTGTCCCAGCTCTATCAATTGCGTGGAAGAGTAGGTAGAAGCGATGTGCAGGCCTATGCGTATCTGCTTGTTCCTGCAGAAAAAATACTAAGCGGAGTAGCACATGAACGTATACAGGTGCTGCAGGATCTCAATGATCTTGGCGCAGGATTTAAAGTTGCGTCAAGGGATTTGGAAATCCGGGGAGCAGGAAACTTACTGGGCTCAGAGCAATCCGGACAAATCGCAAGTGTTGGGCTCGAACTTTACACTCATATGGTGGACCGAGCTGTTAAAAAACTTCTGCAAACCGAATCAGGTTTGGCTCCGGAAGATATTCAGGTCAGATTGGATCATATTGAACAATCCATTCCAGAATCCTATATTCACAGTTCCAGTCACCGCCTTTCGCTCTACAAAGCGTTGGGTACGTTACCGACAAAGGAAGAGCTGTGGGAATTCCGTAACGGTGTTGAGGATCGTTTTGGGATACTCCCGGAATCAGTGCTGAATATTTTTAGGAATGCAGAAGTCAGGCTTTGGGGGCAACTCCATGGAGTTGAGAAAATAGAACATGAACAAAACCGTTTAAGAATACAAGTCAAAGATGCTTCCAGACTCAATCATGAGAAACTTGTTGGTTGGCTCTGTGAGCAGGAAACACCGTTGAGTTATATTCCTGAAAATACTCTTGACTATAAAAATGTGCCTCCGGAAATGAATGCAATCCTTAAAGGTCTAAAAAATCTCGAGCAGGTTTTTACTGTTTACGGTTGAAAGTTTAAGGTCAAAAGCGGTTGGTTAATTGTCAAAATGCCAGATTGAAAAAAGCAAATTTTTAACTGCTCGACAGTCACGAGTTTTGTAGTGTCATCCCGAAAGTATGTGAAGGACCTTATACGATATCCGCACTTTGACAGATCTCTCTTTTAGGTCTAAATGACAAGCCGTAGCCAATAATATAAGTATTTTACGAGAACACGTGACTCACGAGTAAACTAAAAAAAACGAAAAACAGGAACTTTTGATTCTTTTTGAAATCAACTTCTGCAGTCTGAAGAACAGTAAAGTCTGTCCGGATTATTTCTGGAACAGCTTGAGGGATTGCTGAGGAAAAAGACTGATTCCCGGAGTGGAATATCAGCATCAAAAAAAGGTACACAGGAGGCCATTGAATAAAGCTTGTCGTCCCTGGCAATTTTTTCCCATCCTTGGGAAACAGTGGCCTCCCATGAGATCACTTAATTAGATCAGCAAGTATGCAAGTTTCCCACCAATTCCAGCTATGTTTGTTTAAGAGTTTAAAAACCTGCTGTAAACTTCCATAAAACGCCGCATATCCGGCATCATCCTGAGACTCATCCGAAAAGTGTGTGAAATGGGGGCGCTCATCATCCGGACAAGTATTTTATTTTCCTTCAAAAATGTAGTTGCTTTGACAATATTATGGGGTTCAACCAACATAAAATTGGCTGCTCCTGAATAATATTTGACCTGCTGTTCGTCAAAATATTTTTCAAGTGCAGGTTTACTCTCATCCATTAGATGTCTTACAACTCCTTGCCAATGCTCAGGATGATTCAGTTGTTCCTGCGCTGCTAAAACTGCAACCAGGTTCACATCATAAGGTCCACGTATTTTTTTGAGATGAACAATAAAGTCCGGTCTCGCAATTACATAGCCCAAACGCAAACTTGGCAAACCCAATGCTTTCGAAAAAGTGCGGATTATTATTAAATTTGGATAATTTGGTAATAGAGGTACACAAGTTTGTCCGGTAAATTCGAAATAGGCTTCGTCAACCAGAACAGGAACATCAGGAAATGTTTTCAGCAAATCCTCAATTTGATCCTTCGAAACAGAGGTTCCAGTGGGATTATTTGGATTTACGACCACAATTAAACGGGTCTGTGGATTCACTGCATCTTTCAATTCTTCATGAGGAAAATGAAGATCTGGAGGAAATAAAGGACCAACTACCTGACACCCTATTGTTCCTGCTACTTGCTTAAACATTGCAAATCCAGGTTGAACCATTGCCACATCCTCACCACTTTCCAGTAAACATCGCAAAATGACGTCTATTGCCTGATCCGAACCATTTGTCAGCAGTAAACTGTCTTGGGAGGCACCGGTATATTTACTCAGGACCTCAAGAAAATCGCCGTAGACAGGATATGCATGGACGCGCTTTTTCAGGAAATGAGCTATTTTATCGATAACTTCTTTGGGAGGAGGAAGCGGAGGTTCATTGAAGTCCATCAACAAATGCTCTTCCGGATTACGATTCTCAAGAGGAGGATCGTAGAAACTCATCCGGGAAATTGTATCCCGGACTTTTATACTTTGCTGCAGATTTGAGTCTGACACGTGTTCTCACTCTCCGATTGAAAACATGTGTTCCAGATCGTGTCGCGAAAACGTGTTGAAAGCAATTAATGTTTCTGTAGCAGTAATTCCATTAAGTTCTCCAAATTTTACTGTTATTGTGTCCGCAATTTGCTGATTGTTTTTTACCCGTACAATCGCCACTAAATCGTACCTGCCTGCAACCGAATAGACCTCTGAGACTTCCTGCATGTCAACTAGTTGTTGCGAAATTAATTTAATTTGTTGACGCTCTATATTTAATAATACAAGTGCTGTAACCATGATTTTACTCCTGTAAAGTGGATTGTTTTCTGAAAGGATTTTTCATTGTAACAAAGCTTAATTATTTTCAAAAGTTTATTAAATGACGGTCTTGTAATAAGTCTGAAATCCTCACAGTCATTTCGACTGTAGGGAGAAATCTTAA
>Ga0207916_1000088_pt1 | contig 14624 bp, 13 predicted proteins | sample DeeseametaMP1141_FD_184194 | JGI IMG/M metagenome (GOLD analysis project Ga0207916, IMG submission 184194) | Marine microbial communities from the Deep Indian Ocean - MP1141 (SPAdes) | ecosystem: Environmental > Aquatic > Marine > Oceanic | place: South Indian Ocean | collected 2011-03-05 | reverse complement strand
GTTAATGTTTACCAAAGGTGATCTCTGGATGTTGGGAGCATCAATTGGTTGGGCTTTATACTCTATATTTCTATTTTATTGGAAGTCATCGCTTAAAGTATTTGAACGTTTTACACTAATATCTTTATTTGGTGCTTTAAGTTTATTACCTTTTTATCTGACTGAAGAAATTTTTGTAAAAAGTACTACGTTTGATACAAACTTTATAATTTGGGTAATATTTGCTGCAGTCTCACCAGGGATAATTGCATTTTCCTTGTATACCTATGCTCAAAGATATTTAGGAGCAACTACAACTGGTTTCACTTTATATCTTTTTACTGTGTATGGTGCTTTTTATGGAATTTTGTTTTTTGGTGAAAATTTAAAAACTTTCCATGTATATGGAACAATATTAGTATTTTTAGGTGTTTATTTAGTAAAATATAAAAAAAAAAATGTATAAGAAAATTTCAATGATAATTTTAAATTCTGCTATAGCTTTAACAGTCATTTATCTAGTGGTTGTAACCGTTATTTTTCTTTCACAGAGAAAATTAATGTATCACCCTAATGAAAATAACTATCTTGAGGAAAATCAATTAAATCATAAAATTGAAAAAGTTTATATAAATTCAGATTTTAAACTTTTAGGCTGGCATCATGTAAAAAATAAAAAATTTAAAACATTGCTCTTTTTTCATGGTAATGCAGGAAATCTTCAAAATAGAATTTATAAATTAAACGATATTTCAAAACTTGATTTAAACTATTTGATTATAGCTTACAGAGGATTTAGTGGTAATAAGGGTGAGCCAAATGAAATCGGTCTTTACAAAGATTCTGAGGCAGCAAAAAAATGGCTAAACAATATTGGTGTATCTGACAAAGACATAATTTTATACGGTGAGTCCTTAGGAACAGCAGTGGCAGTTGATTTAGCATCAAAACATAATTTTGCAGGAATAATTTTAGAGTCGCCTTTTACATCAATGGTTAAATTATCAAAAATATATTATCCATATTTACCAGTAAAAATACTTTTGAAAGATAAATACGAATCGATAAAAAAAATTGATAAAATAAATTTTCCTAAAATGGTAATGCATGGTGACAAAGATAAAATTGTCCCTTTCAGTATGGGGAAAGAAATGTTCGAAAAGTTTTCTGAACCGAAGTTAAGTTATTTTAGAAAAGGTGATGACCATATGATGGAATTTGATGAAGAGTTGTTAGAAAAAATTAAAAATTTTTTAAAAATTATATAGTGATCAATTAAAATTAATGAAATTTTTAGAAAAACTTTCACTATCAAAGATTTGAAGATCATCCTCTTTTTCACCAAACCCTAAAGCGATAATCGGTAACTGAAATTTTTTAGAAACTGCAATTAAAATACCACCTTTTGCTGTACCATCAAGTTTGGTCATAATTAACCCTGTGATTGGTATAATCTTATTAAATTCTTCAACTTGATTTATAGCGTTTTGACCAGATGTAGCGTCTAAGACTAAAATTACATCTTGAGGTGCTTTCTCATCTATTTTTTTTATTACATTTCCAATTTTTTTAAATTCATCCATTAAATTTTTTTTATTTTGCAATCTACCCGCGGTATCTATTAAAGTAATATCTATATTATTGTTCTTTGCAAACTCCATAGCTTTATAGGCAACAGATGCAGGATCACTTCCTGGTTCAGACTTAATTATTTCGCAATTTATTTTTTTTGACCATCTCTCCAGCTGATCAATTGCTGCTGCTCTAAATGTGTCGCAAGCTGCAAAAATTACTTCATTATGATTTGATTTATAAAGTTTTGACATTTTTGCAATTGTTGTGGTTTTGCCCACACCATTTACTCCAGAGATAAGAACTGCTTTTTTATCTTCAGTTTTACTAAAAAAATTTTTGTTTTCTAGAGGTTTCAATAAAGAGTTTATATAATTATTTATAATATTTTGAATTTCTTCAAGTTCGTTCTTACTTGGATCAATTTTACGGTTAGAAATTTCTTCTCTAATTTCAGAAGATGCTTTTACCCCAACATCTGATTGGATCAAAAATTCTTCAATTTTTTCTAATTCTTTATCACCAATTTCTTTGTTAATTATGATTTCTTTAATACCTTTAGAAAAATTTGAAGTAGTTTTTTTTAAACCGTCTTTAAATTTTTTAAAAATATTTATCATAGGTTTAAATGAATTTTTTCTATATTAGATACATTTCCTTCCATAAGGATATTTCCATCAACGTCCTTATTTATTTTGATCTTTCCTAATTTAAATTCAATTTCAGTAGGATAAATTGAAACTTTATTTATTTCACCTGCAATTGCTGTAGCACACGCTGCAGTACCACAAGCTTTAGTCAAGCCTGCCCCTCTTTCCCAATGTAAAACCTTAAAATGTTTATCATTAATTTTTTTTGCAAATGTCACGTTTACTTTTTCTGGAAACAAAGAATTACTTTCAATTTTAGGCCCTATGTCTTTTATTTGAATTTTATCTAAATCTTCAGTAAAAAAAATTATATGCGGATTTCCAACATTCACTGCTGTCCCTGAAAGATTAAGATTATCTACTTTAATTTCAACATTCTTTGTATCTACTTCTTTTGCTAAAGGTATTTCATTCCAACTTGTTTTAGGAATTCCAATATTAGTTTGGATATTATTCTCATTTAAGATTTTAGATTTTAGAATACCGCTCTCCGTTTCAAATGTGATTTCACTTTTAGCATTTTCTTTTGACAAAAGGCTTGCTACACATCTCGTACCATTACCACAAGCTGCTGAGTCGGATCCATCAGAATTTTTAAAAATTAAATAAGCATCAACTTTTTCACTTTTTTTAACTAAAATTAGTTGATCGCAACCAATTTTTTTTCTGTCACAAATACTTTTTATTTGAGACTTATTTAATTCAAAGTCACTATCTCTTTGATCGATAATAACAAAGTCATTTCCTAAACCATCCATTTTATATGCTTTAAAATCCATATATTTATACTTAACTTATTTATTGACTTTTTGAACCTCTATTATAGTTTCTCACCACTTCCGCAAAAAAACAGCATTTTGCGGTGTCTTTGGAAACAAAGAGATCGACACCAGTCAGCGAGGGTTCGCCCACTGGTGCGATGACTGCTGGATTAAAATATGTTTGAAAATTTAACAAATAAATTCGAGGGTATACTCGATAAATTTAAAAAATCACCATCACTTGATGAAGGTCAGGTTGATGATGGTTTAAGATTAATAAGACAAGCTCTATTAGAGGCAGATGTTTCTTTAGACGTCGCAAAAGAATTTATTAATAATGTTAAACCGAAAGTTTTAGGGAAAGAAATTCTAAGATCAACAGCTCCTGGGCAGATGGTTGTAAAAATTGTTTATGACGAGCTTGTAAATTTCTTAGGTGATAAAAATCAAGAAATTAATTTAAAATCTAATCCACCAATTTCAATTATGATGGTAGGACTCCAAGGATCTGGTAAGACAACTAGTACCGCAAAATTATCTAAATTTTTAGAAAAAAATAACAAAAAAAAGATCATGATGGCAAGTTTAGATATCTATCGTCCTGCTGCTCAAGACCAATTAAAAGTTCTTGGTGAGCAAAATAATATTCAAACACTGCCAATAATAGAAGGTCAAACACCCACGGATATTTGCAGAAGAGCCTTAACGGCTGCAAACCTTAATGGCTCAGATGTTATTATTTTTGATACCGCTGGAAGAACACAAATCGATTTACAGATGATGAGTGAAATAAAACAAATAGAGGAAGTCATAAAACCAACTGAAACAATACTGGTCGCTGATTCACTTACTGGTCAAGTAGCTGCTAATGTGGCAAAGGAATTTGGAAATACAGTAAAACTTACAGGAATAATTTTAACACGTGCTGATGGAGATGGAAGAGGTGGTGCAGCACTTAGTATGAAACATGTTGCTAATGTGCCAATCAAATTTTTAGGAATAGGAGAAAAAATTGAAAATCTAGAAATTTTTCACCCTGACAGGATTGCAAATAGAATTTTAGGTATGGGAGATATCGTTTCTCTAGTTGAGAAAGCAGCACAAGACATCGACGAAGAAAAATTAAAAGAAGCTGAAGAAACTTTAAAAAAAGGACAATTTTCACTAGATGATTATTTAACACAATTAAGACAAATGAAAAAAATGGGTGGTATAGAGGGAGTAATGTCTTTTTTACCAGGTGTCTCAAAATTAAAATCACAAATGGATCAAGCAGGAGTTGATGAAAAAATTATAACTCAAAATGAGGCAGTAATATTGTCAATGACAAAACAAGAAAGAGATAATCCTAAAATAATAAATGGATCTAGAAAAAAAAGAATTGCTAATGGCTCTGGTACAGATATTGCCACTATCAATAAATTGTTAAAACAATTTAAAATGATGTCTGACATGATGAAAAAAATGTCAAAAGGAAACACAAAAGGGTTAATGGATAAAGGATTGCCACCAGAACTCTTCAATCAATTAAAATAATAAAGGAGAAAAAATGTTAAAACTTAGATTATCAATGGGCGGTACAAAAAAAAGACCAGTATATAAGATAGTTGTAGCAGACAGCAGATTTCCAAGAGATGGAAGATTTATAGAAAAACTAGGATATTTCAATCCACTGTTACCAAAAGATAAAAAAGATAGAGTAGGTCTTGAATCTGAGAGAATTAAATATTGGTTAAGTCAAGGAGCAAAACCAACTACTAGAGTTGCAAGAATTTTAGGGGAGAATAAATTAATTGAAATGCCTGCAGCTGGTAATAATCCCAACAAGGCTATTCCAAAAAAAGATAGAAAAAAACAAGATGCTGGTGCTGAAAAAAAAGAGGATAAAAAAGCTGATGCTCCAAAGGCAGAAGAGAAAAAAGCTGATGCTCCAAAAGAAGCTCCAAAGGCAGAAGAGAAAAAAGCTGATGCTCCAAAAGAAGCTCCAAAGGCAGAGGAAAATAAAAAATAATGTTTCAAGTAAAAATATTCACTTTATATCCAGACTTTTTTCCAGGAATTCTAAGCAAAGGTATCTATGGAAGAGCAATTGAGAAAAGTTTGTGGAACTTGGATGTAATCAATATTAGAGACTACGCAAAGGATAAGCATAAAACAGTAGATGATACTCCTTACGGAGGTGGTGAAGGAATGGTTTTAAAACCTGATGTAGTTGCAAAAGCACTAGATCAAAATTTAAAAAAAAATGAAAAAATTATTTATTTAACACCTAAAGGAAAGACTTTTGATCAAAATAAAGCAAAAAAATTTTTGAACGAAAAAAAAATAAATATTCTTTGTGGTCATTTTGAAGGAATTGACCAAAGAGTTATAGAGTCCAGAGGTATTGAAGAGATAAGTATCGGGGACTACATCTTGTCAGGTGGTGAGACAGCTGCGTACGTAATTTTGGATAGCATATTAAGACTTGTGCCAGGTGTTCTAGGAAATGAAAATTCTTCCAAAGATGAAAGTTTTGAAAATGGTTTATTGGAGTATCCTCAGTATACAAAACCACAAATATGGGAAAAAACACCAGTTCCTGAGGTGCTTTTATCAGGAGATCATAGCAAAATTAAAGACTGGCGTTTATCTCAATCAGAGGCTATAACACGCCACCGAAGACCAGACTTGTGGCAAAAATATAAAAAGAATTAAATTGATAAACATACAAATGAAAAATATTGAAGAAATAAATAGAGAGAACGTAAAGAAAATCTCAGCAGAAAAAAAATTACCAGATTTCTTTCCTGGAGATATTATTAAAGTTGGTGTTAGAATTACAGAAGGAAAGAGAGAAAGAATTCAATATTTTGAGGGCGTTTGTATAGCAAAAAAAAATAGAGACATTAACTCTTCATTTACCGTAAGAAAAATATCATTTGGCGAAGGAGTTGAAAGAACATTTGCACTCTTTAGTCCAATTGTTGATACTATTAAAGTCATAAGATCTGGAAAAGTAAGAAGAGCTAAACTATACTACTTAAGAGACAGAACAGGGAAATCAGCAAAAATTGCTGAAAAAATTAAAAAGAAAATCGGTATTGATATAGAGACAAAACCTGAGGGAGTAACAGAGGAAAATGTTGTTAAACAGACAACAAAAGATGATAAAGTAGAAACTCCTGAGGATGATAAATCTCCGTCTTTAAAAAAAGATGAGAGTCTTAAAGAAGATAGCACTAAAAAGGCTAAATAAAATTAAACTTTTTTAAATGTCAAAAACTTTATACGATAAAATCTGGGAAGAACATTTAGTACATCAGCAAGAAGATGGCACATCTTTGTTATTTGTCGATAGACATTTAATACATGAGGTTACTAGTCCCCAAGCTTTTGAAGGTTTAAGAAATTCTAACAGGAAAGTTAGAAATCCCGAATTAACACTTGCAGTTGCAGATCATAATGTTCCAACTACAGATAGATCTAAAGGTATTGCAGATGAGGAGTCTAAAATCCAAGTTGATACACTAGGTAGGAATTGTAAGGAGTTTGGAATTAAACTTTTTGGAATGTCTGACAAAAGACAGGGTATAGTACATATTATTGGGCCAGAGCAAGGATTTACACAGCCTGGGAACATAATTGTTTGTGGAGATAGTCATACAGCAACCCATGGAGCTTTTGGCGCATTAGCTTTTGGAATAGGTACTTCAGAAGTTGAGCATGTATTGGCAACCCAAACGTTGGTTCAAAAAAAATCAAAAAATTTAAGAATAAGTGTTAATGGTAAATTACCAATCGGAGTAACGTCTAAAGATGTAATTTTACAAATAATAGGAAAAATTGGAACTGCTGGCGGTACAGGTTATGTCATTGAATATGCTGGAGATGTTATCTCATCATTGACAGTGGAAAATAGAATGACAATTTGCAACATGACCATCGAAGGCGGAGCAAGAGCTGGATTGATAGCTCCTGACGAAAAGATATTTAAATATTTAAAAGGTAAACCGATGGCACCAAAAAATGAAATCTGGGATAAAGCAGTTGAATATTGGAGTAAACTTAATTCAGATAATAACGCTAATTTTGATAAAGAAGTTACACTTAAAGGAGAAGACATACAGCCAATGGTTACTTGGGGTACATCACCACAAGATGTTATTACAATAGATGGAAAAGTCCCTAATCCTTCTGATGAAAAAGATAATGACAGAAGAAACTCGATTGAAAGATCTTTAAAATATATGGGTCTTAAACCAAATACATTAATTAAAGATATAAAAATTGACAAAGTTTTCATAGGTAGCTGTACAAATGGTAGAATTGAAGATTTAAGAGATGCTGCAAAAATTCTAAAGGATAAGAAAATTGCATCTCATGTAAAAGCCATGGTCGTTCCAGGATCAGGGTTAGTAAAAGAACAAGCTGAACAAGAGGGTTTAGATAAAATATTTTTAAATTCTGGATTTGAGTGGAGAGAACCAGGATGTTCCATGTGTTTAGCAATGAATGCTGATAAACTTAAACCAGAGGAAAGATGCGCATCAACATCTAACAGAAATTTTGAGGGTAGACAGGGTAGAGGTGGTAGAACACATTTAGTTAGCCCAGCTATGGCAGCAGCTGCAGCAATTTCTGGAAATTTTGATGATGTAAGAAAGTATAAAAATTAATGAAAAAGTTTAATAAATTAAAAAGCATTCCTGCATACATACCAATAGTTAATATTGATACGGATATGATAATTCCTAAACAATTTTTAAAAACAATTAAAAGGACAGGTTTAGGAAAAAATCTTTTTTTTGAGATGAGGTATGATGATGAGGGTAAAGAAATCTCTGACTTTGTTTTAAATAATGAACCTTACAATCAATCAAAAATATTAATCACTGGTAAAAATTTTGGATGTGGCTCATCGAGAGAACATGCGCCTTGGGCACTTTTAGACTTTGGTATTACTTGTGTAATAAGTTCTAGTTATGCAGATATATTTTACAATAATTGTTTCAAAAATGGCATCTTACCAATAACTGTCAAAGAGGAAGTAATAAAAGAATTATCTGAATACTCTACAAGAAAAGAAGAAATATCGATAAACTTGGAGGACCAGTCTATAAAATTTGGGAATAATGAAATTAAGTTTGAAATTGATGAGTTTAAAAAAAAATGCCTTCTAGAAGGTTTAGATGATATCTCTCTTTCGTTAGCCCAGTCTTCAAAGATTTCAGCTTATGAAAGCAAAATAAAGTCATCGAAGCCTTGGATTTTTAATGATTAAAGTAAAAAAAAGAAAAATTTTACTTTTACCTGGGGATGGTATTGGTTCTGAAGTAATCAATGAAGTAAAAAAAATAATTGAATGGTTTAACAAAAATAGATCCCTTGATTTCGAATTAGACCAAGATTTAGTAGGTGGGGCTGCGTATGATAAATTTAAAACTCCTATTACCGACGAAGTATTTTTTAAAGCTTTAGAATGTGAAGCAGTAATTTTAGGCGCTGTAGGAGGCCCTAAATGGGATAACTTAGATTTTTCTAAAAAACCAGAAAGAGCATTACTAAAATTAAGAAAAGAACTTAAACTTTTTGCAAATTTACGACCTGCTATTTGTTTTAAACAGTTAGTTGAGGCTTCTAGTTTAAAACCCGAAATAGTATCAGGACTTGATATAATGATTGTAAGGGAATTGACTGGAGGAATTTATTTTGGTGAACCAAGAGGTATAAAGCCCATCGATAATGGAGAGAGAAAAGGAATTAATACTCATACATATACATCCAAAGAAATTGAAAGAGTTGCAAGAGTTGCTTTTGAATTAGCCAAAAAAAGAAATAATAAAGTTACTTCTTGTGAGAAATCAAATGTTATGGAAGCTGGTCAACTGTGGAAAGAGGAGGTAACAACTCTTCACAAAAAAGACTATAAAGACGTAAATTTAGAACACATGCTTGCGGATAACTGTGCTATGCAGTTATTAAGAAATCCAAAACAATTCGATGTAATAGTAACTGATAATTTGTTTGGAGATATATTATCTGATGAAGCGGCAATGCTTACAGGATCATTAGGATTATTACCTTCGGCATCACTTGGTGCAAAAGATAAAGATGGAAATTTAAGATCAATGTACGAACCTGTGCATGGTTCTGCTCCAGATATCGCAGGCAAAGGTATTGCTAATCCAATTGCAACAATTTTAAGTTTTTCAATGGCTTTAAAATATTCTTTAAACTTAGATAAAGAGTCCACTGAATTGGACAATGCAGTTCAGAAAGTTTTAGACGATGGATTAAGGACAAAAGACATTATTTCTAAAGGAAAAAAAGAAGTTTCCACCTCTATGATGGGGGATGCGATTATTGCGTGTTTGCAAAAATAATTAAATTATCTTAATTTAAGTATAGTAAAAAAAATGACAACTTATACAGCACCTGTTGAAGATATGATGTTTCTTTTTGAGAAATTAAGAGACAATAAAAATTATAATGACTTAGAAAAGTATAAAGAAGTCAGTCCAGATCTCGTTAAAAACATTTTAGAAGAAGCAGCAAAAATAAATGAAAATTTAATTTTACCACTTGCAAAAGCTGGAGACGATAATCCTGCAGTTCTAGAAAATGGCGTAGTAAGAACACCGCCTGGATATAAAGAAGTTTATCAAAAATATATTGAGGATGGATGGACTTCATTATCCTGCGATCCAAAATATGGTGGACAGGGAATGCCTAGAACTGTAAGTGCTTTTTTTGATGAGATGATATCATCTGCTAGTTTGGCGTTTAAACTTTATAGTGAATTAACTCTCGGTGCTTATAATTGTATTCATCATCACGCCTCAGATGAAATTAAAGATAAATATCTTCCCAAAATGGTTGAGGGTAAATGGAGTGGTACAATGTGTTTAACAGAGCCAGTCTGTGGAACAGATTTAGGTTTATTAAAAACAAAAGCAGTAGAACAACAAGATGGAACTTATAAAATTACAGGTCAAAAAATATTTATTACATCTGGAGACCATGATCTTACTGAAAATATAATCCATTTAGTAATTGCGAGAGCAACAGACTCACCTAAAGGAACTAAAGGAATAAGTTTATTTTTAGTTCCAAAATTTGTTGTAAAAAATGATGGAACAATTGGTGCAAGAAATGGAATTTCAACAGGATCTATAGAAACAAAAATGGGCATCAAAGGTTCAGCAACTTGTGTTTTAAATTTTGATGATGCAACTGGATTTATGATTGGTCCTAAAAATAAAGGATTAAGTCAAATGTTTACTATGATGAACCTAGAGAGAATTGTCGTTGGAATTCAAGGTTTAGGGATTTCAGAAATCGCTTACCAGAATTCATTAAGCTATGCTAAAGAGAGAAAACAAGGTAAAAGCAATAATAACAAATCTCAAAATGGAAATGCAGATTTAATTATTGAACATGCAGATATAAGAAAATCATTATTAAACATGAAATCAATAATTGAGGGAGAAAGAGCATTATGTTTTTGGTTGTCACAACAAACTGAAGTTAGCTTAAATCATAGTGATCAGAAAATTAAACAAGATGCTTCAGATATGGTTTCATTAATGACACCAGTTGTAAAATCTTTATTTTCAGATTTAGGTATGGAAATTACTAGTGATGCAATGCAAATATATGGAGGATACGGGTATACAAAAGATCAAGGTATAGAGCAATTATACAGAGATAATAGAATAACACCTATTTATGAAGGGACCAATTCAGTGCAGGCTGCTGATTTAGTTTTTAGAAAATTATCAAATAAAAATGGAAACATAATTAATAAATTCTTAGATCTTATTAAATCTGAAACTAATTCAAATAACGAAAAAATTAAACCGTTTGTTAAAGAATTTAATAATTATCTAGAAATCCTTAAAAAATTCAGTGAATGGACAATTGATAGATCTGAGACTAACAGAGATGATGTAAGCGCAGCAGCAAATGATTATTTGAAAACACTTGGTTATATTTCTTTGGCCTTTGCTTGGATTAAAACACTTCAAGTAAGTTTTAAAGATTACGAAGAAAATAAGAAATTCTATGATGACAAAATAAATACTGCTAAATTTTATTTTGAAAAAGTATTACCTAGGGCTGAACAACACTATAAATCTGCCATTTCAGGAAGTTCAAACATTATGAATTTTAATTTTAACTGAAATGAGTCATTACGATAATAACTTAGACAAAAATAACGCAAATTTTGTTCCATTAACTCCATTAAGTTTCCTCGAAAGAGCAAAAGATATCTATCCAGATTATGAAGCTTTAATTTATGAAGATAGGTCTTACACCTGGGAACAAATTTATAAGAGATGCATAAAATTTGCGAGTGCACTAGAAAAAATTGGTATTAAGGAGGGGGATACAGTTTCAGTCATGGCTTTTAATACACCTGAAATTTTTGAGGCTCATTATTCTGTACCAATGACTGGAGCAGTTCTAAATACTATAAACACAAGATTAGATGCTAAGACAGTTGCATATATTATTGATCATAGCGAAGCAAAAGTATTAATTGTTGATCGACAACTACATTCAGTTTTAAAAAAAGCATTGGAATTATCCAAAAATAAACCTTTAATAATTGATATTCATGATAAATTTGCTGATCAATCTTTATTAAAAAAAATTGGCGAAAAAGAATATGAAGAATTCCTGAATACTGGTGATGAAACATTCATCTGGAAGAGACCAAAAGATGAATGGCAAGCAATATCTTTAAGTTATACTTCAGGCACGACAGGAAATCCAAAAGGAGTTGTGTATCACCATAGAGGTTCTTATTTAATGTCTACAGGAAGTGCAATTGCATGGAACATGCCAAATAGATTAAATTTTTTAACAGTTGTTCCAATGTTTCACTGCAATGGTTGGGGATATCCCTGGACAATCCCGATGCTAAACGGCAGAACAATTTGTTTAAGAGCCATTGATATAAAAAAAATTTTTGAGTTAATTATTAAGCATGAAATTACACATTTTGGTGGAGCACCAATAGTTTTAAATATGATAACTGGTGCATCAGAAAGTGATAGAAAAAAACTTACACATAAAGTTTATGTTCTTACAGCTGGAGCACCACCACCAAGTATTATATTTAAAAAAATGGAAGCACTTGGTTTTGAAGTAATGCATGTTTATGGACTAACAGAAACATACGGACATATTTTACAATGTGCATGGAATGAGAATTGGAATTCTTTTGATGAAGACAAGAAAAATGAGATTAAAGCAAGACAAGGTGTTAGATATCCTAATACAGAGGATGTAATGGTAATGGACCCCGAGTCTATGAAACCTGTTCCTAAAGATGCAAAAACCATTGGTGAGATAATGATTAAAGGTAACGTAGTTATGAAAGGTTACTTTAAAGATAAAGATGCAACAGATAAAGCAATGTCACATGGTTGGTTTCACTCTGGGGATTTGGCTGTAGTTAATCCTGATGGATATATTAAAATTAAAGATAGATCTAAGGATATAATTATTTCAGGAGGAGAAAATATTTCATCTATAGAAATTGAAAATACCTTAGCAAAACATCCATCTGTTTCAATAGCTGCAGTAGTTGCAAAACCAGATGAAAAATGGGGAGAGGTTCCTTGTGCATTTATTGAGAAAGTGCAAGATAAAGATGTATCAGAAAAAGAATTAATTGATTTTTGTAGAGAGACTCTAGCTGGTTTTAAAATACCAAAAAAAGTAGCATTTTGTGAATTACCAAAAACTTCAACAGGAAAAATTCAAAAATTTGAGCTAAGAAAAAAAGCCAAGGAACTTACTTGATTCTTAAAGTAGATAATAAGCAGGTCTTTGCCTCCGATGCAGGTAAAGATTTTGACAAAAATAAAGAAACAATTTTTTTGCTTCATGGTAGTGGGTTAACACATATTGTTTGGTCTTTAACCGAACAATATTTGTCAAACAAAAATTTTAACATTTTAGCAATTGATTTACCTGGCCATGGAAAATCAGATGGACCATGTCTAACGAGCATAGAAAAAATTGCAGACTGGTTAGAAAATGTAAGAAATGAAATAAATGTTGAAAAAGTATCAATAATTGGTCATTCGCAAGGGTGCCTTGAGGCGATAGAATATGGTTCAAAATATAAAAATCATATTTCTAAATTAGTATTGTTGGCTGGGTCTTATAAAATGCCAGTCAATCAAGATTTGATTGATTTAGCTGAGTCTGGCGATAAAAAAGCAGTTCATCTGATGATGAAATGGGGTTATGAGGGATCAAAAAAATTTATTGGCGGAAACCCGGTAGAAAAAATTATCAACTCATCAAGAGAAGTTAAGGAAATTTTATCTGTAGATCTTAAAGCTTGTAATAATTATAAAAACGGAAAAGATGCATCGACAAGTATTGAGTGTCCAACAATTCTTATTTTTGGAGCACTTGATAAAATGGTGCCAACTGAAAATGGAAAAAAATTTGCTAATTTAATAAAAAACTCAAAAACTGAGATTTTAAATGATTGTGGACATATGATTATGTTTGAAAAAGCTTTTGAAATGAGGGAAAAGGTAGCAGAATTTTTAAAAAAATGAAAAACTTTTCAATTATAAAATCAAGAAGATTAAGAAGCACACCTTACACTGATAGAATAGAAGCTCATGGGGTGAGTGGTTATACAGTTTACAATCACATGCTACTCCCGGTCTCTTTTAAGTCGGTAGAAGCTGATTATGAGCATCTTAAGAAATTTGTGCAAGTATGGGATGTGGCTGCAGAAAGACAGGTACAAATTACTGGAAAAGACTCTGCAAAATTAGTTCAACTAATGACGTGTAGAGATTTATCAAATTCAAAAGTTGGAAAATGCTATTATGCACCTTTAATTGACGATCAAGGAAATTTAGTAAATGATCCAATTATAAATAAACTTGCAGATGATAAATGGTGGCTTTCAATAGCCGACTCAGATGTAATATTTTTTGCAAAAGGTTTAGCTGCCGGATACAAATTTGAAGTGGAGATTACTGAACCAAACGTAAATATTTTAGCTGTCCAAGGACCTTTGTCTGATAATCTTTTGGCAAAAATATTTGGTGAAGAAATTAGACAATTAAAATTTTTTAATTTTAAGTATTACGAATTCAAAGGAAAAAAATATTTTATTGCTAGATCTGGATGGTCTAAACAAAGCGGTTTTGAAATATATGTTGAAGATGATAAAGCTGGTCAAGACTTATATGACTATTTGTTTGAATATGGTAAAGAATTTAATGTAAAAGCAGGATGTCCAAATTTAATTGAAAGAATAGAATCTGCTTTATTATCTTATGGTAATGATTTTGATAATAGAGACAATCCATTTGAGGCAAATTTTGATAAATTTGTGAATTTAGAATCGGATGTAAATTTCTTGGGCAAAGAAAGATTGAAACAAATTAAGCAAAATGGAATAAAAAGAAAATTAATGGGTGTTAAGATTGATCATAATAAAATTGATATGTACTGTGAAAAAACATTATATGATGATAATAATAATATCGTTGGTCACGTTAGGTCTGCCGCATATTCTCCAACATTTAAAAAAGTGATTGGAATTGCAATGATTAATAAACCCTATTGGGATGCAAAACATCAATTTAAAATTGATATCAATGAGAAAATATTTCTAGGAACAGTTTGCGATTTA
>Ga0207916_1000085_pt1 | contig 14672 bp, 16 predicted proteins | sample DeeseametaMP1141_FD_184194 | JGI IMG/M metagenome (GOLD analysis project Ga0207916, IMG submission 184194) | Marine microbial communities from the Deep Indian Ocean - MP1141 (SPAdes) | ecosystem: Environmental > Aquatic > Marine > Oceanic | place: South Indian Ocean | collected 2011-03-05 | reverse complement strand
TCAACAGGGACTGGTTTGTATTGTGGTTGTTTTAATAATTCAACAACTCTTCGACCTCTATCGAGTTGGGCTTGTGAAGCTGCATCCAGATCTGATCCAAACTCCGCGAATGCTTCTAATTCTCTAAATTGTGCAAGGTTGATTCTTAACGGACCAGAGACTTTCTTCATAGCTTTGGTTTGAGCAGAACCACCCACTCTTGATACTGATGTACCAGGGTTTACAGCTGGTCTTACACCAGAGTAAAAGAGTTCTGACTCTAGATATATTTGACCATCAGTAATTGAAATCACGTTAGTTGGAATAAAAGCAGATACGTCACCAGCTTTTGTTTCAATAATTGGTAGACCTGTTAGAGATCCTCCACCTAGCTCTTCACTTACTTTTGCACAACGCTCTAAAAGCCTTGAGTGAAGATAGAAAACGTCACCTGGATAAGCCTCTCTTCCTGGAGGTCGTCTTAGTAAAAGTGAAATCTGTCTATATGCAATTGCCTGCTTGGATAAATCATCAAATACAATAAGACCATGTTGACCGTTATACATCCAATGCTGTCCAATAGCTGAACCAGCATAAGGAGCATACATTTGAAGAGCTGCAGCAGCAGATGCAGGTGCATTTACAATAACTGTTTTATCTAACACTCCCTCGTCTTCAAATCTTTGAACAACTTCAGCAACAGTAGATGATTTTTGACCAATAGCTACGTAAATACATTTCACATCAGTATCTTTTTGATTGATTATGGTATCAACAGCAACAGCTGTTTTACCTATTTGTCTATCACCAATAATTAATTCTCTTTGGCCTCTTCCAATTGGAATCATTGAGTCAATTGCTTTAATTCCTGTTTGAAGTGGCTCACCTACAGGCTGTCTTTCAACAACGGAAGGTGCTTGCAACTCTAAACGTCTTCTTTCACTAAATTCGATAGGTCCTTTACCATCGATTGGATTTCCTAAAGGATCAATAACCCTACCTAAAAATCCATCTCCGACACCAATAGAAAGTACTTCTCCTGTTTGCTTTACTGGCATTCCTTCTTCAATGTGATTTGAATCACCCATTAAAACAACACCAATTGAATCTTCTTCAAGGTTTAATGCAACACCTACTAAACCACCTGGGAATTCAAGAAGTTCAGAGGCCATAACATTTTCTAAACCTCTTACCCTTGCTACACCATCGGCGACTGCAGATACGCTACCAACAAGATCATCTTTTACAGAATCTTGCCAATTACCTAATGTATCTTTCAGTGAATCTGAAATTTGTTTTGCATCAATATTAAATTCGCTCAATTTACCTACTTTCTAAAACTGTTTTAATCTCAGAGATTTTCGAGGAAATTAATCCGTCAAATGTTCTCTCTCCAACACTTACACTTAAACCACCCAATACATTTGGGTCTATATCAACTTTCAAATCAACATCGGTTCCAAGTTTTTTCTTTAAAGCTGTTTTTAAACTCTTTTGAGTTTTAGCATCTAATTCGACTGCGGTAACAACTTTTGCTACTGACGCTCCTCTTTTTTCAGCAATATAGTTTGCTACAGAGCTTTCAATGTCAGAGAGGTTATCACCAAATCCTTGAGATATTGTTAACGTTATTAAATCAAGAGTTAGTGGTAACACTCTATTACCTAGTAAAGCATTTACTGCTTCTATCTTCTTTTCAACAGGAATACCAAAATTTCTAAAAACATCTAATGCTTCAGAGCTTTTTGAAAGTGCATTGAAAACTTGGAGGATTTCATTTTCTACCCTTTCAGCATCTTTAGATGATGAAATTATTTCAACAATTCCTTTTGAAAAAGAGTCAACAGACATTTATCTAATTCAACTCCTTAATAAATTTATCTATAAGTTTTTTTTGATCAGCTTCAGACATTGACGAAGCAACTTTTTGAGAAATTTCTAATGATAAGTCTGCAACTTCACTTTTTAATTCAGAGGAAACTCTTTCTTTTTCAGCATCTGAATCTGATTTAGCTTTTTCAATAATAGCTTCTGCTTCTGCACGAGCTTCTGATAAAGCATCTTCTTTAATTTTTTCTGCTGCTTGCTTTCCTTCATCAATAATTTTTTGAACTTCTGCATCAGCATTAGAAACTAAAGCATCATATTCTTGCTTAGATTTCTCAGCTTCTGTTTTTGTATTCTCAGCTTCTTTTATCTGACCTTCAATTTCAGAAGATCTCTTATCAAGAGTTTCGTTTAGAGCAGGAAGAGCCCATTTCCAAACAAAGAAAAATACAACCCCGAATGCCACTACTCCAGCTACTAATTCTGAAGTTGCAGGGAGAAGTAAATCAACTCCTGAAGTTGATTCTTCTGCTTCTGCTAAAAATGTATCTAAATAAAACATCATTTTTAACCAACCAAAAAGAACAGAACGAAACCAATAAGAGCAAGGGCCTCAGTGAAAGCTATTCCTAAGAACATAGTTGTTCTTACCATTCCAGCTGCTTCAGGCTGTCTTGCCATTGCTTGTACTGCGTTACCAGCAATTAGACCAATACCTATTCCCGGTCCTATCGCTGCCAGTCCGTATCCAATTAATGCGTATGCACTTTCCATTATCCTCCTTTAATTAATGCTCTGGATGCAGAGACGTTTGTATATAAACTGCAGACAACAAAGTAAATATGTATGCCTGCAGAATGGAAACTATTAATTCAAAACCATATATTGCTAAACCGAGAGTAAACCATGCTAAGCCAACTGGAGCTTTTGAAATAATGTACTCTCCAACTCCAGGCTGAACTACAAAGAAATATGCTGATGCAAGAAGAAGACTGAGCATGACGTGACCAGCTACAAGGTTTGCAAACAATCGTACAGCTAAACTGAACGGTCTTACTAAAAGAACGGAAACTAATTCGATTGCGCCAACTAAAGGTTTTAATGCTACCGGAACACCTGGAGGCCATAAAAGATTAGTGAAATATTTAATTCCCTCTGTTCTAATCCCAACAAATAGGAAGATTACGTAGGTTACAAGGCTTAAAAATAAAGGAAGTGCCATTCTTGAAGTTACAGGAAAGTTTATTAATGGAGTTACCTCGAAGAGATTTCCAACCAGAATGAACATAAAAACAGATATTAAATATGGTGTAAATTTTTCTCCACCCCTACCAATAACACCCAAAGCGATTTCATCTTTTACAAAAGTAAATATACTTTCAATGACTGATTGGAGTCTACCTGGAACAACTGATTTCTTTCTAAGTCCAAAAAACATTAAAACTACTGGAATAATTGCTGCCAAAAGTATCAGGATTTCAGTACGTGATATATCAGATGAACCAAAATTACCAAATTCGAATAATGAGTTAACGTTTTCAGGTTTACAAACAACGTTATTTATAAAATCACAAGTCTCAGCTGCTGTTATCATTTGCCCAATCTAAGTCTCTGTCTTTTCTCTTAATTACCATAGCCATTTCTAAGAATAACATACTTAAAAAGACGATTGGCACTGTCAAAGACATTGCCAATTCATCAATAGAATATAAGCTTCTGAATAATAAGAGAAGCCCAAATATAAAAATTAATCTGAAAATATAACCAAAAATTGCTGCGAAATAATAAAAACTTAAAGAGATTTTTGCAGAGTAGGACATTATCACAGCACCCATGTAAAAACCAACTGCAACAATAATTCCAGATACCAATGAAGTGGTAAATGCATTTTGAGATCTTAAAAGAAAAAATAAAGGACAGAGTATATATATGACTGAAGATCTCTTTAACATTCTCGTTGCAAGCACTAATTCAACATTCATTATTCTTGTTCCAGTTTTTTTGAAATTTTCCACATCCTTCTAAAACCATCATAAAAACCTATAAAGATAAAAAAGATCACAGTATATGGTTCAAAGCCAATAAAGTTTTGAACAAGAAGACCTACTAATAAACCCGAAATAATGGATGTAGAGAATGAACTTACCGGACCGTAATCTTGAAGATTGATTTTTCTTTTGTCTTTAGACATATGGTTGAAATTGTGATGCTAAATTACTCACTTCACTCTTTAATTCATTGAGTTTGTTTTCATCAGATCTATTTTTAAGAATTTCAGAAATTAGATTTCCTACTTTTGTTAATTCTTCTTCTTTCATCCCACAAGTAGTTGTTGCTGGAGTGCCCATTCTGATACCAGAAGTTACAAAAGGTGATCTTTTATCAAATGGAATTGCATTTCTATTTAAAGTAATTCCCATATCATTTAATAACGTTCCTGCATCTTTTCCAGTCAATTCTTCATCAACACTTCCAGTATCTACTAATACAATATGATTGGTTGTGCCTCCACTAACAACTCTTAGCCCTTCATTTATAAAAGAATCAGATAGAGCTGAAGCGTTTTTTAGAATTTGTTTTGTGTAGTCTTGAAACTCACTGGACAATGCTTCTTTGAAACAAACAGCTTTAGCTGCAATTTGATTATTTAAAGCTCCACCCTGAGCTCCTGGAAAAATATTTTTGTCTACACCTTTTGCAAATTCTTCGGTAGAAAGAATAATTCCACCCCTAGGTCCTCTAAGTGCTTTGTGAGTTGTTGCTGTAACTACGTCAGCGTATTTCATTGGATTTTCAACAGCTTTGCCTGCAACAAGTCCTATGAAGTGAGCTGCATCAACCATAAAATAAGCACCAACTGAATCAGCTATTTCTCGGAATGCTGCGTAATCCAAATTTTGTGAATAAGAAGAATATCCAGCAATTAATAATTTTGGCTTAGTTTCCTCAGCTAATTGTTTTACTTTGTCCATATCGATTAATTCAGTATCCTGATCTAATCCATATCCAACAAAGTTGTATATTCTCCCAGAGAAATTCACTGGTGATCCATGGGTTAAGTGACCTCCTTGATCTAGTGCCATGCCCATAACGGTATCTCCAGCTTCTAGTAAGTTCAGATACACTGCCATATTTGCTGATGATCCAGAATGGGGTTGAACGTTTGCATGATCTGCCTCAAATAATTTACAAGCTCTATCTATTGCTAGTTGCTCGATTTCATCAACAGTCTCACAGCCTTCGTAATATCTTTTTCCTGGAAATCCTTCTGAGTACTTATTGGTAAGGATTGATCCTGATGCTTGCATAACGGCTTTTGAAGCAAAATTTTCTGAAGCTATAAGGTGAATATGAGAGTTTTGACGTTCTAAATCATCATTAATTAAAGATGCAATCTCGTCATCAGTCTCAAATAATTCTGTGTTTAATGCGCCAGTATTTTCCATATCTACACTCTAACAGTAAGTCGGTGGCCATTTAAGTGGCCCTTGACGTAAAATTTCTCCACCAGTAACTCTAAAATCTACGACTGTTGATCCATCACCATGAACAGCTTTTCCTTCTAAGTAGTAAGCAATGTCATCTCCAAACATGGTAAAAGCCTCATCATTATCAGTTGCCTCTTTCTCACCTGAAACATTGGCACTAGTCACGGCAAGTGGACCAATTTCATTTAAAAGCTGAAGAGCAGTCTCATTCTCAGGGACTCTTAAACCAATTGTATGTGGTTGTTTAGTTCCAACTCCATCAGCAAATTCTTCGTTTGTCTCTACAACTGCAGTCAAAGGTCCCGGCCAATATAAATCAACTATTTCTGGGACCTGGGTAACTAAATTTAATTGATTTAAGTAATTGTAAGAGGGAATCAGAAGAGAGATAGGTTTTGAGTCATCTCTTTCTTTAATTTCAAACAATTTTTTAACTGCTTCTTCTGAATAGGGATTAACTCCAATTCCATAAACTGTTTCCGTTGGAATTCCAACAACCGAATTTTCATTAAGTGCTTTTGTAGCTAACTGAATGCTATCGCCTTGCATATATGTACCTATCTTTATCGGCTAAGTCCTTTAATAATTCTACTTCTTCGTAGTTATTCAATAATTTAATTATTTTCTCCGAAAATCGAGAATCAATCTCTAAGAATATTTCTACATCGTTGACATCTTTTTCATCAATTTGTGAGATAAGATTTTTAATAATATCAGTACCGTCATCATCTCCACCATCCAGAGCATTCAAAGGTTCAAAATTTAAAACCTCAATATCAAGTGTCTTGATATCATTTGTTGGAATATAAGGAAGATTTGCAACAATTAGATCGAAATTATTTTCTGGGACATTTTCAAACAAATCAGATTCAATAAAATTTACGTCTAAATTATTTAATATCGCATTCTCTTTTGCAAGTTCAATTGCATTTGGAGAAATGTCAATGCCTGTCACATTTGCATTTTGGTAAAGCGACTTCAACATAATACTGATACATCCTGAACCAGTTCCAACATCTAATATGCTTTTTGGATCCTTTACCTTATTTTTAATGACTTCGATAAGATACTCTGTTTCAGGTCTTGGTATAAGGGCTCTTTCATCAACTCTTAATTGAACAGTATAAAAAGGCATGAACTCTTCAATATATTGAAGTGGTTCATTGTTTAGCCTTCGAGCTAATAAAGATGAATATTCAGTATGAAAATCTGTCTTACTTCCTGATAATTCCTGAGCTTTTTGCTTTAATCTTTCAAGTTCATGATTCGGGATAGATTTAATATCCAAATTAATCCTCTAAGTTAGCAAGTCTTGTTGTTTCATTGTCTGCAATTAATGCCTCAATAAAACCATCTAAATCTCCATCAAGTACCTGGTCTAATTTTTTTAATGTTAGATTAATTCGATGATCAGAGACTCTATTGTCTTTATAGTTGTAAGTTCTAATTTTGTCAGAACGCTCACCTGAACCAACTTGTTCTTTCCTATTTTTTGCCCGTTCAGCTTCAGCTTCGTCTTGTCTGGCTTTAAGTAATCTAGCTCTTAAGATTCTCATGGCTTTTTCTTTGTTTTGTAACTGAGATTTTTCATCTTGGCATGAAACAACTAAGCCAGTTGGTATATATGTTATTCGTACGGCTGAATCGGTGGTATTAACACTTTGACCACCAGGACCGCTTGATCTATAAACATCTACTTTCAAATCGTTTTGGTCAATATCTAAGTCAACTTCTTCAGCTTCAGGCAGAACAGCAACAGTAGCTATTGATGTATGGACTCTTCCTTGAGATTCAGTTTTTGGAATACGTTGAACCCGGTGTGCCCCGGCTTCGTACTTAAGTTTCGAATATACGCCTTTTGATTTAATAGCAAAAATTATCTTGCTATAGCCACCCATATCAGAATCAGTTACCTCAATTTTTTCAACTTTCCATGAATTTCTCTCTGCATAACGGGTATACATTTTATATAAATCACCAACCCAGATTGAGGCCTCTTCCCCACCAGCACCTGGTCTTATCTCTACAAGTACATCTTTTTCATCTGAGGGATCTTTAGGCAACAAACCTACCTTAATTTTTGTAACAATGGTCTCAATCTCTGAGGAAGAGTTTTTAATAATCTCTGCATATTCATTTTTCATTTCCTCATCATTTTCTTCAGCCAAAAGCTCTTCGGCGTCAGATATATCAGAGTTCAGTGTTTCCCATTGATTAAATAATTCAACTATTGATGACATATCACTGTGTTTTTTTGCCATCTCAGCATATTTCTTTGGATCATTTGAAATATCGACTTTGGACAATTCCTCTTCTAACTTTTTTTGAGATTCAACGATAGCTGTAAGCTTTCCTATTAATGTTTCATCCATTGCTAACCTCTTTTGTATTATCTAAATATTGATCTAACTCGTTTGTATTTTCACTAAATTTTATACAATTTGCCATTGCTACACGCGCAACCTCAATTTGTTCTTCTGAAGGAATTTTTGTTGTCATCTTCTGCATCCATATCCCAGGTGTACTGAAGAATCGGGAAAACAACGATCCAGTAAATTTGAAATTTAATTTTAAAATTTCGTATGAAATCATTGCGACAACAAATACATGCAAAATTCTTGTTAGTAAGGTCAATAGAATGTTCAATGTCGGGATGAAAGGAAGAGTTAGTAAACTTACAAATACAATCAGAAATATAAATGCTGTTCCACAACGGATATGTTCTTTTGGGTAGTTTTTAATATTGTCTAAATCAAGATTCCTTTTATCTTCAAATGCAGCAATTGTCATATGTTCAGCACCATGAAATTCAAATAATTCTTGTGCATCTTTTGTTCTACCTATTGCATATATATAAAGTACAACTATCACTCCTCTTAATAAGCCTTCATAAATACCTTTTGACGTTTGACCAGTATCTATTAGATCGATTAATAAACGTGGACCAGCAATAAGGATTGATAAAAAAGAGACAATAAATAAATAATTCAGTATTTTATTGAGAGTTGAGGGTTCAGGTTCATCTGCATAATAAATTTCATCAGAAATAGTCAATGCTTGATAGCCAACATATAAAGAGTCGACTAGGGCACCTATTCCTCTGATTAAGGGAAGGGTAAATATCCCTTTTCTTCTTATTAAAGGTGTTCTTTCTTTAAAGTATTTAACAATCTCATTATTTTGATTTCTGACAGCAACAGACCAGCCTTTAGGGCTTTGAATAAGGACACCACTGATTACAGCTTGTCCACCATAAGAAATATCGTTTTCAGACATTAGAAATTTAGATTAAAGAAGTTATTCTTCTTCTTGAGAAGAAGCTTCTTGCTTTGGTGCTTGTCTTGTGCTGGTTGAACCGTATCGTTGTTTAAATCTCTCGACTCTACCTGTAGAGTCAACGAGTTTTTGTTTACCTGTAAAAAAAGGATGGCTAGCACTTGATATGTCTAGTTTCACAAGCGGATATTCATTTCCGTCTTCCCAAGTAATAGTCTCTGATGATTTGATTGTTGATCTTGTTAGAAATGCAAAATCTGCATCCTCATCACTGAAGACGACCTCTTTATATTCTGGATGTATATCTTTTTTCACAATTCCTACTTTAGTTTATTTGTTAGTCTTTGCGACATCCTTTAAGAATGCATCATTATTTTTGGTAGTGTTTAACTTATCAATTAATAACTCTGTAGCTGCTCCACCTTCAAGGCCCACAAGGACTCTTCTTAATGTCCATAGAGACTGAAGTTCTGTTGGGGATACAAGTCTTTGCTCTTCACGTGTTCCAGATGGAGTTACGTCAATAGCAGGGAATACTCTTTTATCAGCTAGTTGTCGATCTAACCTAAGTTCCATATTTCCAGTTCCTTTGAACTCCTCAAAAATAACTTCATCCATTTTTGATCCTGTTTCAACAAGTGCAGTACCTAGAATTGTTAAGCTTCCACCATCTTCAATGTTTCTAGCTGCTCCAAAAAATTGTTTCGGAGGAGTCAGTGCAGTTGAATCAACACCACCTGATAAAATTCGTCCACTAGCTGGTGTTGCTAAGTTGTGTGCTCGTGCAAGTCTTGTAATCGAATCAAGCAATATAACGACATCTTTTCCTTCTTCGACTAATCTCTTTGCTCTTTCTATTGCAAGTCTTGAAACTTGTGTGTGTTCATCAGGAGGTCTATCAAAAGTTGAGAAGACTACTTCACCATCAACAGATCTTTGCATGTCTGTAACTTCTTCAGGTCTTTCGTCTACAAGAACGACCATTAAATAAACTTCTGGATTGTTTGCAGTAATTGAATTTGCAATCTCTTTAAGTATTGTTGTTTTACCAGCTTTTGGTGGTGAAACGATTAACCCTCTTTGTCCTTTTCCTATTGGTGCTATAAGGTCAACAATTCTTCCAACAAGACGGCCTGGTTCACCTTCAACTTCAAGCTTGAGTCTCTCATCTGGAAATAACGGTGTCAGCTTATTGAAATCTACTCTTCTTGCTAATAATTCTGGATCTGCACCGTTTACAGTTTTAGGCTCTACAAGAGCAGGATATTTCTCTTTTGCTCTTGGTGATCTTATAGGTCCCTCAACTAAATCACCTTTTCGCATCCTAAATTTCTTGATAGCTCCTGCAGGTACATAAACATCATTCTCACTTGGTTTGTAGCCATTACACCTTAAAAAACCATATCCTTCTGGCAAGATATCTAATATACCTTCTCTAGTCTCACCCTCTTTAATTTGGCTATCACCAGAATTTACAACTGATGGCATGTCACTTTCTGAAACTACACTTGCAACTTCTTCTTCAGCACCATTGGATATATCCCCAATTGCATCACCTTGATCAAGTAAAAGATCAATCAATTTAGCTTTTTGAAGGCCTGCATGCTCGAGACCTAATCCATCAGCAATCTGACGCAAATCTGCGACGGGTTTGGATTGTAATTGTGACCTTGCGGACATTTTTCTCCTATTTCAAAACATTCGTTATGTGGAATGACTTGTGAATTGTGTTTGTCTGAAAGACATTCTCATTATATACATAGCTAATTTAAATTAACAACATTTAAATATTTTTTACGCCGAACAGGTATTGATGTAGTCAGTTAAATAAGTTTGTTCTTCTGAATTTAATTCGCCTGATGTACGGTAGTGATTATACTTACCTCCGTAATACAGCACGAGGGCATCAACCAAAAATTCTTCTCCCCCAAAAAAATCTCGTGCATCTTGGCGATAATTGGTATTTGAATTCTTTGGGCAATTTCTAGTGGAATATGTAAAAGCATGCAAAGATTCATGAAGTAAAACATCATAAGCAACACCAGCAGAAAAAGCTCGATTCGAAATCCAGATTGAAAGAGGCCAATCTGCATCTTTAGTTCCATCTAAGTTTGTCCCACTTGGATCCCATACTCCATAAGGACATCTACCAACAAGAGATGCCCCATATTGATGGCAGCCGTTAATAATTATTATGTTATTGGTATCAATGATTCGTAACATCAGTGCTGGTAGTTCTTTTGCAAGCTCTTCCAATGATGTCTGATTCGATCCTTCAAACCCTGCATATTCTCCAAAAGGCCCTGTATAAAGTGTTGTTGTTGACGAGGTTGTTGTTGATGAGGTTGTTGTTGATGAGGTTGTTGTTGATGAGGTTGTTATGGTCGTATCAATAGCTACAATTTCCTCATCTTGTTCAATAGCAATCGGCTCTTCTTCCTGATTGAAATTGATTACAACTAATGAAATTATTAATAACAAAAATATGAATGAATTTATGTATCTATTGTTCATCTTCTTGCCCTAAATTTTATGATCAAACCTAAAATCAAAATTGTAAGAATGTAGCCAATGAGACCAATAGCAAAGGTTAAAGAGAATGAACCCATACTTAATAAATCCTGTTGCATATTTGCAAACTCACTATCTGGTGGAACAATAAGTATTCTTATAAATAGCCACAAACCAAATATGAAACTTATAAGAGGAAAGATTTTAAAGACACCTTTAGAGTCATTAAGAGATTCGAATAATTCATTCCCACCACCGGGCAATGACTTAAACAGAACTCCTTCTAGACACATCAAGTAACTAAGTGCCGCCACAGCAGTTAATACTGTTGAATCTTTAATAAAAGGTATTGAAGTTAGATAAAAGAAGCCGAACCCTGCAAGGCTTAATGCAATTGTTGAGTAAAATTTTGGTGATAATTTTGCGATATTTCTCTTTCCAGAAATGTATGCAGATGCAAAAAATCCAAATATAAAACCTATTGGCATTTGAAAATAAATAAAAGCAAGAGTAGATATTCCAGCAAAAAATATTGCTTGTGGTGCCCATTTGACTCTTACTTTTTGCTTAAATATCTTACTTTCTATTAATCCCTCTGTTCCTTCGTAAAATAATGTAACTGAAATTAATCCAATAAGCGCTGCAATAAATATTGCTACATTTTCGAGATCTAGTGATAAATCAGCACCTTCCTCAACAAAACCAATAAGAAATGCAGTTGAAAAAAGAACGAAAAGAATCTTAATTAGAGTAATAAACTTCTTCGAGCTTCGAATGTTTTTATCTTTAGAAAACCATCGAATATTGTTTGAAGAAATAATTTTGTTAAACCATTCTTGTAAAAGTAAAACAATGTAGAACAAAAAGATTATGCCTGTTGAAACAATTACTGCGATACTATTTTTTTCTTGATCAGTGAGGTCGATATCCTCAAACAAAGGAATGGATGTTATTAGTTCATTTGTAATTTCAATATTTAGAAATTCGGTTTCCTCAATGATTGGTGGAGGAATAGTAGTCGTAGTTGTTGAAGTGGTAGTTGTACTTGTAGTTGTTGGAGGTGGAATTATTTTTAATAACTTTTGATTTAGATATTCCATTTCAACTATTTTTTTACATTCACTTGCAGGACAATCAGGCCCTGTTACATCCTCAATTTCAGTAATAAAAACTCGTATCGTTACCCTTACGTAATCTGGATAACAACAAAGTTCAATTTCTCCATCCGGACTTTCTAATTGAATTGTTTCAATTTCATTTTTGTGTGAAATCTGAAGGACAATATCATCATATGTCTCAAAATCTACTGACCATGTGACTAATATTTTCTCATCATCTAATCTCTTTAAATCAATTTTTATATTTTCTGTATCTAAAGTTGGTTGAAAAAATGAGCCATTAAAAAATAAAAAAAATATTAAAAGTATTGAACTTTTTTTCATGAACTACTTGTGAATTTTAATAGCCTTACTAAAAATGTTATTTATATTTTCAAGATACCATTCATCTGTATATTTGGACCAGACTGTGTAATTTGAATCATATCGTAACCATAAAAATGTTATCCCATTAAACATTTGAAATATGTCGTCAGTAAGTTCATCGGCAATTTCTGGATCATATTGTTTACATAAAGAATGTAATACATCGTATGGCTCTCCCTCTATCCATTTACCTGAGGCTTGAATTTCTCGAACCTCGAACCAAGCAAAACGAATAGCATTGCCCAATTCAACAACTACGTTTCCAATTGTATTTAGAAACATTGTTATAGCCGCGTCTGATTGAGGAGAGCTTTCTAAAAATTTATTCAAATCATCTCTTACGTCTTTAAATCCTAATTGAAATAGAGATCCATAAATATCAAGTTTATTCTCAGGAAAGTGATTGTAAGCAGTGGCTACAGAAACTCCTGCATGTTTAGCAATTTGTGAAACGGTAATTTTTTCATGTGAAACGAGTGGGTTGTTAAAAAGCTCTACAGCACTATTAATTAATTTTTGATGTGCCTCGTCATATGTTTTCTCTGCTCGAAGTGATCTACCATCTTTTTTTATTGGATTAATGTTCATTTAATTTCCACTTTCAATCCTAGTTAGTATTCCTGAGACAACTAGCCTTTCTCTTGCAGAATATCTTGGATGACATGTTGTTAATGTAAGCCTGTCATCACCGCGATTAAAAAGAACATAGTCTCCCGTGTTCGCATCAACTACCTCTATATCATCCACGATGTAGTGATACTTATTCAAACCAACTGTAAGGTAGATTTCATCACCAATATCAACTTGGTCTAAACGACTAAAAGGTGCCCCATAAGTTGTCCGATGACCAGCAATCCCAACATTTCCACCAGATCCTGGTAATTTTGTTCCAATATAATGACCTGGGCCAAATTTAAGGCTTAGTTCGTCTGTTCCTGAAACAACAAACTGGGTGATATTAATGTCTGGGATTTCAAGTAATCCAAATATAGTTGGTTGAAATTCTTCTATTTTTGCACTTTGATCTATAACTATAAAATCTTGGAGTGTTTCAAAAACAGGATTATCGTTTTGAAATAAACGGAGAGGATTTGTTAAGATTTCAGGACGATTTACTTCTTTGATTTCTTCACCTAGATACATTTTCTCTAGATATGCTTGTGCATTATCTTGTTGAACATTAGATAAGAACATTTGTTGAGTTGCATATATACCAAACCCCATTCCTGTAATGATTGATAGTATTGCAAGACCAAGGGCCGGTCTTTTAAGTTGTTTTCTTTCAAAAAACTTTCTTTTTATTTTTTTGACATCTTTTTTTGAAACAACTTCATTTTCTACTTTGAGCTTAGAATCTAAATCATCACCTGAATAAATAATTTGAAAATTGTTTGAAATTAAACTTAAGCTATCTTCCAAGACTTCTTTCGTAAGTTCTTTATTTTCTTTCTCACAATTAGTTTTAATATTTTCAATCGCAACCAATGTATATTTGAGTTCATTATCTAATGCTTGTATTTCTGATTGATAAGTAGTGAAGCTCTTGGCATATGGAGCAAACTTATTAATATCAATATTGATCTCAACTTTTTCCTTGATCAACTTTTCAATTTTTGTTTTTACTTTGAATGAGTGCTTATAGATATCTTCTAACGAAATTTCACTCTCCATTAATTTTCTTTTTCGTGAAGATGTATAAAGCACTACACCACCTATTAGAAAAACTGATCCTCCTAATGCTATATAGTCTAAATTAATTCCTGTTGCAGCAAGGCTTAGGCTGTCTTCACGATAAATATATGTCACTAAGTAACTTCCATCAGTAAGATAGACATCGTCATCAAATTCATCCCATTGAAGGAAATCGTTACCCTCTTCATCAGTTAGTGGTCCTTCACATACATCATCATCTTCTAGGATCATATCTTCACAGAACTCATCTATAAATGGGTCGGTTGGTGGATCAGGATCTAGCTGTATGGTCGTTGTAGGGAATAGATCTGGATCTATGACTATGCTCGTTGTAGGAGATGGTAATGTTGTAGTTGTTGAAGATGGAGTTGGATCATCCTCATCAATACAATTAATTACTTTATAAATTGAACCC
>Ga0207916_1000083_pt1 | contig 14784 bp, 17 predicted proteins | sample DeeseametaMP1141_FD_184194 | JGI IMG/M metagenome (GOLD analysis project Ga0207916, IMG submission 184194) | Marine microbial communities from the Deep Indian Ocean - MP1141 (SPAdes) | ecosystem: Environmental > Aquatic > Marine > Oceanic | place: South Indian Ocean | collected 2011-03-05 | reverse complement strand
ATAAATTATTGCGGCAACTGATGAGGTTAAAACAATTTTTTTAACTCCTTCTTCATTTGCGGCTTTAATAACTCGCAAAGTCCCTTCTCTTGCAGGAACTATAAGATCGTTTTCATCTTTTGGCTCCTCCAAGGCCACTGGAGAGGCAACATGCATGACGTAATCACAACCTTTTACTGCTTCAGACCATCCTTCATCTTTAGTTAAGTCTGCGCTAACCCAATCAACGTCAATTTTATTGAGTCTCTCATAAGTTGAACCGGCTTCATCTAAGATTTTATTCAAGTCTGAAACCCTATCTAAATTTCTAACCGTGGATTTAATTTTATAACCTGCTGCAGCAAGTTTTAATATGCAATGAGTCGCAATAAATCCTGAACCACCTGTAACTAAAACTGTCTTGTCTTGATTTGTCATAGTAATCCTCAAATTTTTTTAAATAAAAAAGTAAATCTGTCGCTCTCACCAATCTGCAAATACTTATCTTGATCTAGCTCCTTCAATCTCATTACTGGAGGCAAAGTCCAAACTCCTCTAGGATGATCTTTAGTATCCTTTGGGTTTGAATTAATTTCTGATTTTGCTATCAGCTTAAACCCGAGTTTTTCTATTGATTCAATAGCGTATTTTTCAGTGACATAGCCTGTTTTTTTCATATTCTCTATCGAAGTTCCTTCTTTTGCTCTATGTTCAACTACTCCAAGCAACCCTCCTTTCTTTAAAGATGCGTGGGAGTTTTTAATTATAAAATCCCAGTTAGGGCCAATCCAATTATGTAGATTCCTAAAAGTCACAACCACATCAACAGACTCAACTTCAGAGTATTTAGAATTAAGAGAAGCCAACTTAACTTGATCATAAACTGAACTGCTTGCTAATTTTTTTTCAAAATTATCTCTTACCCTTTTTGCAAAATCTCCCATTGAAGGATCAAAATGAACTGCAATCAATTCTCCATTATCTTTGAGATAATGAGCTAATATTTCTGTGTACCACCCGCCACCAGGAGATAATTCTATAACGGTCATATCTGGTCTAATCCCAAAAAAGGTTAAAGTTTCGTACGGGTGACGATAAACATCTCTGGCTACATTTTTATCTGATCTAATTTCACTTTCAATAGCATTTTTTAAAGGGTCTGCAAAAGCAAATGAATTAAAAAAAATTAAAAGTATAAAAGTTAAAATCTTCATAATCATAATTTAACTAGTAAATGATCTTTTCTCTGTTCTGTAAAAAAAGAAAAAAGAAAGTGTCGCTAAAGCACAAATAATATGCCATAACGCATGAGGTTGAATAATTGAATCAGGATAACACCATTCAGAGTCAGGATTAATCATTAAATTTCCTTGCAGCCAGATGGTAAAAGCTAATATATAAAAAAAACATCCAGCAAAAAACCAAGGATTATATTTTCTGTAACTATCTGGTTTATTAGTGGCAATCAGCCCTGGAAGCCAAAAGAATAGGGTCCACCAGAAATCTTGAAGATTAATTAGAACTTCATATGGAGATGTTCCAAATAGCCAAAGCACTGCATACCCAACAAATCCGGAGAAAAATCTCATAAAACTTGAATAAAAATTATATAAAAATTCTGAAATTATCCATAAACCTATTGATAGACCAAACAAACTAAAATCTATTCCTAGCTCAGAACCAAAAAACCAGCTAAGTACAGAAAAGGAAATTAATATAGAAAAATAAGCCGCCAAAAATTGATTTTCAGACCAGCCATTTAAGATTTTAAAATTTAAAAGCCAAGGAATTATTATGTAAGCAACCATACTAACGTTATCTATCCATTGCCCCCACACAGTATGAGTTCCATGCATCATTAATGAGCCGGGTCCTAAAAAAATTGAAGCCGATGCATATAAAACTGATATTGAAGTGAACCCAATGAAAAAATTTTGGCCTGTAACTTCCTCTCTCGAAAGAATCCAAACCATAAAGATTCCAGTTAAAATAAATCCTATATTACTTAAAGCATTAGAGGGCTCTCTAAAATAACCCGAACTTATTCTTTCACACCACCTAGAAATTTCTCCTATTTGATAACCTGATTCAACTGAAAGCATTATTCCAGAATACGCAAATAAAAAATAAAGTAAAAAGAATGCAGCAATTGACGAAATAGCAATAGTGACAGCGTAATTTTTTAACATTTTAAGACCAACTTATCCTTGAAAAAGCTCCCGTAGAACAATAGAAGATATCTCTATTATCTCCTGGAGTCAAAAACATGCCGTTTGCTAATCTTGAATCTAATCCAACTTTGCTCAAAAGCTCTCCATTTGTTAGGTCTAAGACAATGATATGATCCTCACCATTTTCATAGTGATTTATCACAAGCTCATTGCTTTCAGGGAATACAACTGGTTGCATTGTGGGCCTAAAGTTTTTTAGCCAAGAAACTTTCAGTGAATTTTGAGAAGTATCGATACCTGCAATACTGCCATTTATGCTATCCCAAGCTATACAAATTTTTGATTCAGGAATATTCACCGGCGGCGCAATAATGCCTCCTCCTTCTTTTTGAAAGGGCTCTATAAAATCAAGTTTTTCAGTTAATAAGTCAATTTTGATTAGTCTTTGCTTTCCTTTCCAAGGAGCAGGTGATCTCCAACTCAAAGATTTAAATTCATCAAATCGTCCATTGGGTTCTTCTCCATAAATATCCCTTACGGACTGGATATCTCCGTTATCCATAATCCATATATTTCCGTCAGAAATACAACCATCCCATGCTAATCCTTGAGAGCCATTGATGCTTCTATATTTAGGCGCCCAAGATTCATCAAGTTCGAGTGAAGTTTTATTTACTTTGATTTTTAAAATTTTCTCGATCCCTGGTACGTAAATAAATTCTCCCAAGTTATTTAACTCTGAAGCTATTCTTCCCATTGAACCTTCAGGCAAAGGAAAAGGCTCATCGATTAGCTCCAAAGAATCGGGATCCAAACGAGTAATAAAAGAGTTGCCTTGATTTTCAAGTCTGCAATCTTTTGTGACAATCGATCCGTCTGAGAGAACTAATAGTCCATTATGAGCTCTATCTTTTGGAAGTTTTTTTTCTTCTAATAATTCACAGTTTGCACTTAAAGAATGCATAAAATTTCCATTAACTTTTATAATATTTCCATTTTGATGTGCCGCAATTGCGCCACACCAAACATGACCACCGCAAGGCAACTTAGGGCTCTCAGCAAGAGTTTCCAATGAAATTGGATTAAATTTTTGGAGCCAGCCATAGGGTTCTGGCCCAAAGAAATAAGGCATTGTTCCACCCAAAAAATATTCACCTTTCTCTCTTTTTATAACCATGACGTTCCATTTATCTGAGGATAAAGTTTGCACTTTTGGAGATGAGCCTTTTGCGTTTAAAGAGCCTTGATAGGATTTTTGTCTTCGATTGCCTCCACATTCAACAGGCCATGAGGAACTAAAATAACCAGGTAAGTTTTCGTTTCTATCAATCATATTGAAATTCGTCATAATGAATTTTAGCAATGATGAAGAAATTAAATAAATTTATCTTATAAGAAATCGAAATAAATTTATTCGTCAATTCATCGCTAAAAAAGATTATTATCATCGTGATGAAACACAATTGGAAAGTTAGCTTAATTTTTGCAGCTCTATTAACACTATTTGCTTCATATCCAGCTTATTCAGTGAAATATGACAAAAGCAATCCAACTAAAATGTATTCGAAAGCTTATAAAATGATCGACAAAGGTCAATTCTCCAAAGCTCAAAAAATCCTTAAAAATTACACTAAATCCGAGCCAGATGATTCAGACGGCTGGACTCTCCTAGCTTTTTCATATAGAAAACTTGAAAAATTCGAAGCATCCGAAGAGTCCTATTTGAAAGCCCTTAGTATAGACCCAGAAAATAAGTCAGCTTTAGAATATCAAGGTGAGTTGTTTGTAGAGACGAATCGCTTAGACCTTGCAAATGTTAATTTAGAAAAACTAAAAACACTTTGTCCTGAATCTTGCATGGAACTAGAAAAATTGGAAAGTTACATAACGAGTTCATCAAGTAAATCAAATATATAAGTTTAAAAGCTAGCTAAACTATCGGTTTTCTTCAAGAATAAAATTTAAAACGCCCTCAAACCTTTTCCCAAAATCTTTAGGATTATGGCCAAAACCTTCGAACACCAAACTTTGGAAAGTTAAGGCATTAGAGGAAAATATCTCGTCTATTTTATTTTGAGGTCCCTCATAAAACTGATCTAGGCTTTCAGTTCCTCGATCTAAGTAAATTTTTTTTTCTCTAAGCACATCAATATTCTCTGTTATGTAAGAATATATTGCCTCGGTGGTATACGGATCTCCAAAAAACCTAATTTCACTTCTAAAAGGAAATAAGGCGTAATCTAAAGGTCTTATGCCTATCCAATGGGTTGATAAAGATGCTGCAAATCCAAACCTATGGGGTAATTCAATCAAAGCATTTAATGAAATTAGCCCTCCCATGCTAGATCCTAATATTCCCATATTTTTTGAACTCATATCCCTTTCAAACTTGTCCTCTAAATATGGAATTAGCTCCTCTTCTAAGAATTTTATGTAATCAAATTTCTCAAGATCGACAAAATTCTGATAAGCAAATTTTCGAAATCCAAAGCCAAAATATTTAATTGCTTGTTTTGGAAAATATTCGGCATATCTTTTAGATTCATCTAATAATTTCCCTCCATTTGTTCGCGCTGCATTCTCTACGCCAACAACAACTATGTTTGGTAATTTATTTTTTTTGTTCAGAGATTGAAGGGTTTCGTCTATGCCCCATTCCTCATCTCTCCAATTTACTTTACCGTCAAAGAGATACTGACCATCTTGTATGATTATAAAAGTAGTATCTTGATCAATTACTTCTTCGCTAGGAGAGTAAATCAATAATCTTCTCTCTCCCAAAAATTTAGATTCAAATACTTCTTCCGAAAGCGTTCCGAACACTATTTCTTCGGTTGATGCAGAACCAGTTGTGAGGCTAAATAAAAGAATTACAAAAACTTTAAAAATATCTTTAATCAATTTTTTTCAAATTAAAACGTGATTCAAGCAAACCTGAGGAAACATCTTCTTTTAAAAACTTTCTCAAAATATGTAAGTAGGGATATATTTCTTGTTTTATTGGAGCAGTCCATTCCCATAATAAAAATTCAATTGTCCTAATTTCCTCTTCTGATCTAGCGAAGCTCGCATCTAATTTAAACAGGTTTGAAATTTTCTCGAACTCCTTAGGAAGCCCAGCTTTTTCAAAAAGCGTAAGAATTTCTTCTTGTCGGTGAAAAATTTTGTTCGCTAAAGCTTCTAAACAAAACTTATCCACATTAAGTAACCCTGTTCCATTTATCAAAATTCCTTCAAGATTTTCTAACTTAGATTGTTCATCGCCATCAAACGCTTCCATGACAACTTTAGGAACACAATAATCGTTGGCATAAAAGTTATCCCAAATAATGAGTTTATGATTAAGCACTTCCCTCCACCCTTCAATAGCTTCTTGAGAATATTTTGATGACACAACTTTTGATCCTGTCCAAAACATTGGGATTTCTTCATCTAAATCTTTTGAAAGTTCTTTTAAATAAATGCTTTCTGTAAATGTCGGCTTTGCGAGTTGTTCACAATATTCAGAAGGCACACAATAAAAATTTATATCCTTGTACTTATCATTACATCTATTAATGATCTCAGCATGATGCCTTCCACTTTGTTCTTGGAAAAGATCATCAAAAAGAATTACGATGTCTGAAATTTCTATTAATTCGGCTTCAGAAATTTTCTTAAATAGCTCATCGTAAGAATTTTGGAAATTAATGCCGGGTGAAATTCCAAAAAGAAACTTTATCTCATTAGCTTTGCAACTGGAGTTAAATTCATCCAGACGTTTCTTTGTCTGTTCTGGATAGGATTCCTTCCAATTTAAGCGATGAAAAGGATCTTCCTTTGGGCAATAAAAATAAGAATTAAGTTTTTGATCAACTATCTGCCTTAAGATTTCTTCTCGCTCACCCCAAGAAAGTAGCTTTCCAAAATATCCTTCTATGTAACCGCTGAGCTTCATAATCGTTCATTTCACAGTTTTTCTTGTCCAAAACTTAGTCATATTTTTAGTTGTGTCATCCTTAACGACAAAGTGATGATAAAGAGCAGCCAAGATATGTATCACTATCAATGCAATAATCGCATTTGTTGCAAATTCATGAACACCTCTAATCAAGTTAAACATGTTCGGATTGTCTACTTCTGATGACAAATTGAATGTACCAAAAACTACTATTGGGTCACTTGTGAAATTTGCAGAAGCAATACCAGAAATAATTAAAAGTCCCATTAGAAAATACAAGCCATAATGGCCAGTCTTTGCCATGACTACCTGCCAGCCTGGCATTGATTCGGGCAAGCTTGGTGCACCGTACAGAAATCTCAAAAATATTCTTAGAATTAACAAGAAAGTTACTATGAGTCCTGCAGTAGCATGATCAACTCTGGATTCCAAGCGATCCCAGAGCTCCATGTCTCCACCAAATTTTTGCGCAACGTTCAAATCTAACATGATGACAATCGCCATTAACCAGTGAATGACTTTTTGCGCTCTTAAATAATCTATCATTTGATTGAGCTATTCTAGCAAATTCTTTTTATATTCTTATAAGGCGATTTCTAAAAATTTTAAAGTAATATTCTTGCGCTTATGGATGTAATAATTTTGCAAAGAGATCTAAGGCTATTGGATAACCCCGCCTTGTTTTATGGCTCTAAAAAAGGAAATTATTGCGTCATTTACGTTTACGATGAAAATTATTGGCAGTCCTATGGAAGATCGCCAAGACAGTTGAAATTTGCTGTTGATTGCATGAAGGAGCTTAACGAAAATTTAAAAAAATTAGATTCTGAGATTTTAATTTTCAAGGGCTCATTTGAAAAATTAGGTATTTTTTTAAGAAAAGAATTTCCGAGTTCAAAAATTCATCTCAACCACTGCACCGATAACCTTTATCACCGCAAAGAAATAAAAAAATTTTTAAATAAGTTCGAAAACAACACACTTAATATTTACGACAATTTTGGCCTCCAACTTCAAAAATTCAATAGAGACAATTGGTCGAGAGACTGGAATGAAATAATGAGCAGGCCTTTATTAGGCTCTCCAAGTAATTCAATATTTAACAAGAAATTACCTCTATTAAGTTTCGAAGATTTTGAACAAAATTTAAATATAGATAATTCTGCTCTTGGCGGAATTCAAAAAGGTGGAGAAAAATTAGCTTCTGAATTACTTAACTCTTTTTTTGAATATCGTGCGGATGGCTATAGTAAAAAAATGTCTTGCCCAAGAGAGGCAGAAACCGCTTGCTCAAGACTATCTCCACACATTGCTTTTGGTTCAATTTCGATAAGAAAAATCTATCAAGAGTTAAATAATGTTTTATTTTTATCGCCTTATAAGAAGGATCTTTACTCTTTCAAGAAAAGACTGCATTGGCATTGTCACTTTGTTCAAAAACTTGAAACGGAACCAGAACTTGAATTTAGATCTATGCATCCGTTTTGTGATGAACTGAGAACAAAAGAAGATTCTGAACTGATAGAAAGATGGATAAAGGGTCAAACTGGATTCCCATTTTTAGATGCTTGTATCTCATATTTAAATTCTAATGGGTGGATAAATTTTAGGATGAGAGCAATGATCATGTCCTTTGCCAGTTATAATCTTTGGCAACCGTGGCAAAAAACTTCACCTTTGTTAGCGGAACTTTTTACTGACTTTGAACCTGGAATTCATATCAGCCAGGTTCAAATGCAAAGTGGAGTTACTGGAATAAACTTGCCCAGAATTTATTCAGTTTTCAAACAAAGCTTAGATCAGGATCCAACTGCCGAGTGGACTAAAAAAATAATTCCTCAACTTGAAAATGTCGAAACTGATTTGATACATAATGCGGAATTAAGAGATCTCTACTTTGAACAAATTGTGGATCCGAAACTTTCAGCAAAAAAAGCTAGAGATACGATTTGGGCGATGAGGAAAAACAAAGATTTTAAAAAAATTGCTCGAGAAGTCTATCTCAAGCACGGAAGCAGAAGGAGGCAGCAATTTAACCGCGCTTCTAATTAAAACTAAGAAAGATCGAGAGAAAAACTTTTTAAAGTTTCTATATCAACAAATTCTAAAATCTTTTGGTTGCTTTTACGTAAAAACAATTTAGGCGCTTTGTTGTTTTCGAAGGCTTCTTTCCACCTTTCTGCACAAATACACCAATGATCGCCCTCTTTTAAACCAGGAAAATTAAATTCTGGTTTTGGCGTCGAAAGATCATTACCGCGTGACTTTGAAAACTCTAAAAACTCCTCAGTCATCTGAGCACAAACTACGTGGAGACCTCTATCCATTTCGTCAGTTCTACAGAAGCCGTCACGAAAAAAACCTGTAATTGGATTAGAACAGCATTCTTCTATAGGTTCTCCGAAAATATTTAACTGATCCATTTTTTTAAATAAACATTATTAAAGAGATGTTTCCAAGCAAAACTATAAGCGTTAACGCAACACTTACAAAGTGTAACCTATTAAATAGCGAGGAATTTCCTTTATCTCTTGCTCTATTAGTCATTGGAACTAGGTAGTAACAAGTTGCCATGAATATAACTGTGCCTAAAGCAATTAAGCTTAATATTAAGTTATTGCTAAACAGAGAAATTAGGAAAGAAAAGGATCCAATTAAAGCAATTGTCAAAAATAATTTTGGAAAAATACTCCTCAAAAACGGGCCTGCCTGATTTTCTGGAATGACTTTAAAAATTGTCGGAGCTACCAAAGCAGATTGGAAAATTATCATCCCAGAAATTAACCCGGATAAAAAAATTAAAATGGAATTCATTTTTAAATTATATGATCAAAAGTTTCCAAATTTGGGGGTCCTAAATACAAATCACTGTGAATTCCAGCATTTTTATGAGCAAGCCTGAAAGCTTCCGATTTGGTCCAATTAACAAACGCAACATTGCTTTCCCAAATACTATGAGAAGCATAAAGTGAATAATCGTCTGTTTCTTTTCCTTTAAGTAAATTGAAACTAATGAAGCCTTTTACTCCTTCTAAATGAGTATCTCTCTCCTTCCAAACCTTCTCAAATTCTTCTTCCTTACCTTTTACAATTTTAAATCTGTTCATTGCTAAAAACACTCTGTCCTCCTTAAAAATCTTGGTTTTATTTATTTTCCTGAAAATTTAGGCTGTCTTTTTTCTACAAAAGCCTTGACCGCATTTTTATGATCCATTGTTTGTCCACAATGCACATGATGAGTCGCTTCAAGGTCAAGGCAACTGTCTACATCTCCATTCATTGCTCGATTAAGATTCTCTTTCATATACCTGAAAGCTACCGATGGTCCAGAGGCTAGCTGTTCTGCGATTTCCTTTGTTTTGGCTTCTAAATTATCTGATTCAACTACCCAATTTGTCAGTCCTAGATTCAATGCTTCTTCCGCTGATACTCGATCCGATAAAAAATATAATTCTCTTGCCTTTGCCGAACCAATTAGTTGCGACATAAAGTATGTCCCGCCATAATCTCCAGAAAATCCAACTTTGGCAAAAGCTGTCGTCATAAAAGCTGCTGACGACATAATCCTCAAATCACAAGACAAGGCGTAAGACAAACCAGCTCCTGCTGCTGCACCTGGGAGTGAGGCAATTGTTGGCTTAGGCATTTTATATAATTTGCCAGAAGTACCGCGTTGGTTATCTCTTTGTCTATGAATAGCCTTATCAATAGTGTCTTTCTCGCCATCCCCTTCATTCTTAGCATTCATTCCTTTTACATCTCCGCCAGCACAAAATGCGTTACCGGCTCCTGTTAAAACAATACATCTAACTTCTTCATCTAATTCAAACTCAGCAATTTTTTCTTGCAAAGCACCATTCATTTCTGAAGACATTGCATTTCTTGCTTCAGGTCGATTCATGATTAAATACCCAACGTTGTTTTCAATTTTTGCAATTAGGTGTTCTGTTCCAGTATCTAAGTTTTTCATTTATTCCTCACTAGTTTTTTATTTGTTATTCTACAAATATTATGAGATTAAGACAGTTAGTATTTGTATCAAAGGAGAGAGATAGACTTGCCAAAGAGATTTGTGATGTCTTTGATCTAAAAGAAGCATATAACGATCCAGGGTTAATAAGCTTTGGCTTGGAAAATGTTTTAATTCCCTTAAACGATACGTTTTTTGAAATTGTCACACCGGTTCAAGAAAATACCACTGCAGAAAGATTTTTTGAAAAAACTGGTGGTGAGGGCGGCTATATGATTATCGTAGACGTCGAAGACTTTGAACATGAAAATGAGAGAGTTGAAAATTCAGAGATAAGGATTATTTGGAATGGAGATAGGCGGGAAGAAAGTATTCATGCGAGGACAATACATCTTCATCCTAAACAAGTAGGCGGAGCCATTTTATCTTTAGATAAAATGATCCCTGAAAACGAATGGTTGTGGGCTGGTACAAAGTGGAAAGAACATATTAACAACTCTTTAGTAGACTGTATTTCTGGAGTCATTCTTCAATCAAGCGATCCGGATAAGTTGTGTTCTCAGTGGGAACTTGCGCTAGGCAAAAAAAGAGATTCGGACACAAAATTAAATATTTCTCTAGACCAATCAAACATTAGTTTTGTAGAAGATTTAAATTCCAAAGTGGACGGGATCTATGCATTTGTAATTAAAGCGCTTGATCATAACGCCATACTTGAAAATGCAAAATTAAAGGGCTTTTTGGTGGACAATGAGATTTCTATAGGGGGAGTAAAAATAATTTTAGAATGAAATTTTAAAAGGATCCGCTTCTTGTTTTGGTATTAGGAGGGCCAAAGAAAATTTTCAGAGATTCTTTATAGCTTAAAGAATTTCTCATATCTTTTAACATAGCCATCCATCCCATAAAGGTAATTTTAATTGGGTTAAAGGTATTCACATTGTTCACCAATCCAAAGACCACAGGTTTTTTTTCAGGCTCAAAAGAACCAAACATTTTGTCCCAGATTATTAATAAATTTCCATAATTTTTATCAATATACTGAGGGTTTGATCCGTGATGAACCCTATGATGAGAAGGCGTATTAAAAATATATTCGAGAGGTCCTAACTTTCCTACGATTTGAGTGTGTCCAACAATACCCCATAGCGTACTAACTACTCCGGCGACAGCAATGATTGTAGGATCAAAACCCATAATTGGCATAATCATAAAAAATGGTACTTTTGAAATTGGACCAAACCAAGCTTGTCTAAAAGAAACAGCAAAGTTCATTTCTTCACTGGAATGATGACTCATATGAACCGCCCAAAGAAACCTTACTCTGTGCGATAAACGGTGGTATACATAAAAAATTAAATCAATAAAGATAAAAGTAAAAACCCACATAGCCCAAAGGGGTAAAATACCTGCAAGATCAAGCACCCTGAAGTCATATAAGAAAAAGTGAAATGCTAAAATCCCTCCTTTCACCGCAAAACTCATGAGCATATTCCCGGTTAACAAACCCATTGTGCAGAGTGTGTCGCCTTGCCTATACAAGGCATTGTTTCTTATATTCGAGATAAAGACTTCAACCAATATCATTGTAAGAATTATTGGCGCGCCAATAGCATAGACCTCATTGACTGTAAGAGATGTCATAATTTAATTATATTCACAAAAAAGTAGCTAACAAAATAATCAAGCCGTTTTGTTTATAGGTTAGAATTTAATTATGACAGTTGAGAAAAAACTAAATCTAGACATTTATCAAAATCTAAAATCTTCCGATGCTCCAGACGAGTTTCATCATGTTGCCTTTAAAACAATGAACTATGTACCCATGATTGAATTTTATTCTAAGTTGTTTGGCTGCGAACCCTTATACGAAAGTAACGAACTAACTTTCCTAGCTTTTGACGAAGAGCACCACCGAGTGGCAATTGCAAACACCTACCCCGTTTTTAAAAATTTGAGCTTTATTCCAAAACAATTAATGAAACTTAAGAATTGGCTGAATAGATCATTTCCTTCAATTGTCGGTCTTGATCACATTTCTTATAAACTAAATCCGATTGATAAATGGTTTGAGTTCTATTTTTCAGCAAAGAAAAAGGGCTTATTGCCCTATTGGACAATTAATCATGGTTGGATTACTGGGATGTATTACAAAGATCCTGATGGGAATTTAGTTGAGATATTTTTTGAGCACTTTCAATCGGCTGAAGAATTTAAAAAAAATATTGCTCCTGATTTTTCTGATGAACCTGTAGGGACAAATATGGATGTTGAGATCTTATATGAATTGTTTAAAAACGGGGCTTCTTTCGAAGAACTTATTCAAAAAGGCAATACAGTGCCTGCAGGGAAAAAACCAGTTTTTGGAATGGAAGCAGTGAGAAATATGCGAAAAAAATTCAAATAAATTTAAGGCTGTCTTATTTCATCAACTAGCTCATAGACATTTTTTGGTGGAGCTTTAAAAAATAAGCTTACTAGTAACGCAGCCCCAAAGTTAATAAACATTCCAAAAAATCCAAAGCCCTCTGGAGAGATTCCAAATATCCAATAATCTGAAGTATTCAACTCGGGATTTATAAATTTAAAAAATATTATATAGCTCGCTGTAACTATCAAGCCCGATAGCATGCCCGCGATTGCCCCCTCTTTGTTGAGCCTCTTATAAAAAATTCCTAAAAACAATACTGGAAATATTGTGGAAGCTGCTAAACCAAAAGCAAAAGCAACAACTTGAGCCACGAATCCTGGTGGATAAATTCCAAATAAGCCTGCAACTATTATTGCTATTGCTGCTGCAATTCGAGCAAACAACAACTCTTGTCTTTCGTTAATATTAGGCATCAAAGTTTTCTTCATTAAATCATGTGAAATCGATGCAGAGATTACTAGAAGTAGCCCAGCTGCAGTTGATAAAGCAGCGGCTAAGGCGCCAGCAGCAACTAAAGCAATTACCCAATTTGGTAACTGAGCAATTTCTGGATTTGCAAGCACCATAATATCTCTGTCAATGTAAACTTCATTTGAGTTGAATAAATTAGGCTTATTCGTGACCTTTCTTTCACCAAATCTTCCTAACTCATCACTATAATTGGGTTTGACGCCGTCTAAAGCCTCTCCGGAAGAATAATTTATTTTCCCGTCTTCATTTTTATCTTTCCAGGCAATAAGTCCTATTTGTTCCCAATTTTTAAACCATCCTGGTGCATTTTCATATTCCACTTCCTGAACTGATTCAATAAAATTTACCCTAGCAAAAGCTGATACTGCTGGTGCCGTTGTGTATAAAAGCGCAATAAAAATTAATGCGTAACCAGCAGATTTTCTAGCATCACTAACTTTTGGAACAGTAAAAAACCTTACAATTACATGTGGCAATCCTGCCGTACCAAACATTAAAGCAGCCGTGATAAAAAAAACATCAATATTGCTTTTTGTGTTTGAAGTATATTCATCAAATCCCAAGTCAACATTAAGTCGATCTAATTTCTCTAAAAGATAAGTAGAAGTTCCAGAAATTTGATCTCCAAATCCAAATTGAGGAATAGGGTTGTTTGTAATTAATATCGAAATAAAAATTGCTGGAACTAAATACGCAAAAATAAGAACACAGTACTGCGCTACTTGTGTATAAGTAATGCCTTTCATGCCGCCTAAAACCGCATAAAAAAACACAATTCCCATTCCTATAATTACTCCTAATTCAATATCTACTTCTAAAAATCTAGAAAATACAATGCCTACACCTCTCATTTGGCCAGCAATATAAGTAAATGAAATAAAAATTAGGCACAACACTGCAACTAATCTGGCTGCATCGGAATAATATCTAGTCCCAATAAAATCAGGGACAGTGTATTGTCCAAACTTTCTTAAGTAAGGCGCTAGCAATAAAGCTAGGAGTACATACCCACCAGTCCAACCCATTAAATAAACAGATCCATCTTTTCCTAAAAAAGAAATGATGCCAGCCATAGATATAAAGGAAGCTGCAGACATCCAGTCTGCTGCGGTAGCCATCCCATTGGCAATTGGATTAACCCCTTTATCAGCAATGTAAAAATCACTGGTCGATCTTGCGCGAGACCAAATGGCTATACCAATGTAGAGCGAAAAACTAATGCCGACAAAAATAAAGGTAAGAAGTTGTGCGTCCATTAATCTTCTTTTTTAGATTTATATTTCTTATCCAATCTATTCATAAGAAATACGTACACAAATATTAGAATTACAAAAACATAAATACTGCCTTGTTGTGCAAACCAAAAACCTAACTTAAAGCCCCCGATCATAATTGCATCCAATTTTTCAGACCAAATAATTCCAAATCCAAATGAAACTAGAAACCATATGGACAAGAGAATCGATAAAATTAAAAGGTTCGCTCGCCAATAATTCATCTAATTAACCCAAACCTCTTTTTTCATGAATTCATCGATTTGTTTTTTAATTTCAAGGTGCTCTTGATCAGAAAAGCGCCAATGCTCTCCTCCATCAACAGTAATTAATATATGCCTTGGTTTTAAAACATCGTCTAACATCAACGCATGTTTGTAAGGAACCAACGTGTCATCCGTTCCGTGCACTGTTATAACTTTTGGAACTTCCTTGTGGATCATTTCAATAGGTGAATATTGTTCTGAAATTTCTTGAATTGTTTTGTTTGGAGGAATCCATATGTTGATGTAGTTTAAAAAAGGTCTATTTTCTTTCAAGAAATTAAA
>Ga0207916_1000081_pt1 | contig 14889 bp, 12 predicted proteins | sample DeeseametaMP1141_FD_184194 | JGI IMG/M metagenome (GOLD analysis project Ga0207916, IMG submission 184194) | Marine microbial communities from the Deep Indian Ocean - MP1141 (SPAdes) | ecosystem: Environmental > Aquatic > Marine > Oceanic | place: South Indian Ocean | collected 2011-03-05 | reverse complement strand
TTTTTCCTTGTGCAGTGAATCGTAAAAACTTTCACCCTGCATAAAACCTTCACAAATTGTATCGGTCTGACTTCCGTTTGTGACAACTACACAATCATCAACGTCACGCATGGCGTTGTAAATAATCAGTGCCGGATCTTCCACCAGAGAAGGATCTGCTACTTCGGTAAGCAATATTCCGTTTTCGTGCCTGAAAAAACGATTCCTGCTGTTTGAGCTGCGCCCCATTATCCAGTAAATAACAATCCACGAATTCTCATGATTGCGCCCTATTACGATTCCGCGTCCCGGATAGACGTTTTCTGCAATGTGATTCTTGAAATTTTGTCCGGCTGTTTCTCTGGTCAACTCAGTATTCGTAAAGTTCAAATTGTTCGCGGTGCAAATCATCAGATAATTTAATGGTAATACTCCGGCCCATCTCATCTTCCAATAATTTGACGGCTTCCTGCTCTTCCTCCTGGATATATTTAAAAACATCTGAGTGCAGAAATATTGCAACAGATCCTTTTGTGTTCCTGCGGCAGCTGCGGCGGACTTCACGGAAAGCCTCGTAACAGACTGTGGACGGAGATTTTATCTGGCCTGTTCCATCACAATACGGACACGGATCACAAAGATAACGGTTCAGGTTTTCGCGATCGCGCTTGCGTGTCATTTCGACGAGACCCATCTCACTTATTTGCAGAATTTTGCTGCGTGCCTTATCAGAACGAAGTTGGTCCTTCAGGGTCTGATAAACCATTTGCCGGTGCTGCTGTGTTTCCATATCAATGAAATCAATAATAATAATTCCGCCAATATTTCGCAGCTGCAGCTGGTAAACGATTTCCTCAGCAGCTTCAATGTTTGTACGCAAAATTGTTTTTTCATGACTTTCCTTACCGACGAAGCGTCCTGTATTCACATCAACTGCAGTTAATGCTTCAGTCTGATCGATGACAAGGTGACCTCCGGAGCGCAGCCAGACTTTGTTTCCGAGAGCGCGGTCAATTTCATTTTCGATTCCGTAATGATCAAAAACAGGTTCTGCTTTAGTATAATTTTCAATTACAGATCCATATCGCGGCAAGTAAGAGCGTACAAACTGACGAACCTTATTAAACTGACTTTTGTCGTCAACAACCAACTTGCGGATATCTGCTGAAAAAAGATCGCGAATCGTTCGGAAAATCACATTCAGATCTGAATGCAGAAGCGAGGGAGCAGGAAGGGTTTTATATTTTTCCAGAATATCATCCCAAATAGAAACCAGATAGTTGATGTCAGAATGCAAATCTTCTTCACTGTGTCCTTCTGCAACCGTCCGGATGATGAATCCGGCATTTTCCGGACGTAAACGGTCCACAATCTCCTTCAATCTCTCACGTTCTTTTTCCTGATTTATTTGACGGGATACTCCAAGCGTTTTTGTAGCAGGCAAATAAACGAGATTCCTCCCAGGAATTGAAACATGACTGGTTATGCGGGCACCCTTCGTACCAATTGGGCCCTTTGAAACCTGCACCAAAACGTCCTGTCCTTCTTGAATCAACTGACCAATCTTTTGTTGTTCTCCATTATTATTAGAGGGTTCACCAAAAATTTCATGTTCCGGAAGAATGTCATCAATATGTAAAAATGCCGCCCTCTCAGAGCCAATATCAACAAAAGCAGACTCCATTCCAGGCAGAACATTCAATACTTTTCCCTTGTAAATATTGTCCACAAGACGCATCGTTTTTTCGCGTTCGTGATAAAGCTCTGATAGTTCTCCACCTTCAATCACGGCAACCCTGGTTTCGTGAGAGGTGTGATTTATAATAATTTCTTTTGCCATTGAATAGTTTATGAGTTTCGAATTATGATTTCTCTCATTTCCTGCACTGCTTGAGAAATACCAACAAAAATCGCCCGACTGACAATGCTGTGTCCTATGTTCAATTCACGTAAATGCGGCAGGCCGCAAATACGCTGGGTATTGATGTAATTAAGTCCGTGTCCGGCATTTACCTGTAGTTTTTCCTGATGCGCCAATTCTGCTGCAGAAACCAGACGCTGATATTCCCTGTCCAGTTCTTCAGAATTTTCTGCATTTGCATAACAGCCGGTGTGCAGTTCAACATCCTCAGCACCAGCTTTTTGACTTGCCTTGATTTGTTCTGCATCCGGATCAATGAATAAACTCACCCGGATTCCCGCACCCCGGAGTTGGGCTATTCCTTTATGCATAATTTCTGCTGCACCGGCAATATCCAGTCCGCCTTCCGTAGTCACTTCCTCCCGTTTTTCAGGAACAAGGGTCACAATATCCGGACGAATATCCAGTGCAATAGCAAACATTTCTGCTGTTGCAGCCATTTCCAGGTTCATTCGCGTTTGAATGGTTTCCCGCAAAATCCGGACGTCCCGGTCTATAATGTGTCGACGGTCCTCACGCAGATGAATTGTGATACCATCCGCTCCAGCCAGTTCTACTAATCCTGCTGCGGTAACCGGATCCGGTTCGCTGATTTGACGGGCCTGTCTGACAGTCGCCACGTGATCAATGTTAATGTGTAAAGCAATCATTATTTCGGTTTACAGTTCTTTTACTGTATTCAAAGTCCTTTCAAACAAATTCAAAATTCAAAAACTGCAGCCGATTTTTTGCTGTTATTCGTTAAATGACTGCTGCCAGTCGTTTAGTTTCTTTCATTTTTAACCCAAACTGAAACTATGGGCCACTGTTGAAGGACAGTTATTCCATCCGGTTTTACAACTTTTGGAGTTACTTTAGGATACTCTCCGGGTTCAAATGTTGAAAGATCAATTTCACCATAAAGTTCATCGCGATTTAATTCCTGAATCAAATCTTCAGGACCTTCAACGAAAACATTGAAAGTACCAGGATTTATTACACTGACATAATCAATGTTCCGTAAATAAACCGGAACTTTGTCAAATCGTTTCTTGATCGGTAAACTATCAATAGTTATTTCTGCAGAATAAAAATCAACATTCTGATCGATGATTTGCACATTGCCTCTTGGCAAATCCAAATCAACCCGCATTGTGACACTTTCTTTAAGTCCTTCCAGCTCAATTTCATGAGCAGAAACATGGTCCAGTTTTTCCAGCACTGAGCGTGGCCCGCGCATTGTAAGGGTGTCCGGAATGATTCTGATATCCCTCATCAGGTATCCCTTCTTTGGAGTACCCTGATAACGTGGTTTGATGGAAAATGTTTTTTCGATCAGTTCTTCAATTCTAACCGTAATTTGAGACGGATGAATCCGGGTGATTTGAACTTTTACCGGAGATAAAATATGATTTTCAGTCAGCACATAAGAAAGCGTTCCTTCCTGCGCTTTGTCGAGATCAAGAACCGCCTGGAGCTCCTGAGGATTAAATGAATCCCTGCTGTTGGTGTGTACCACTATGTTGACCTGCGGCGGATCAGAAGTGACTTGAAAGGACGGCGAAACATTTTTGAAAACAACCGGAGCATAAAAACTCATTTGAATAGGTTCTCCGGATTTCCGGGCAAGAAACCAGACAAAGACAGCTAAAACAACTGCAAGCACTTTGAAGTAAACATTTATTCGCATCTGTCAGACTTTGTTTGTTTCTACAGGAGTGTTATCCGGAGTTTTTAAATCATCGGACGTTTCCGTGGTTTTTTTTGCTTTCTTCAACTTAGTTTTTCTATAAGTGTCTTTTGTTTCCTTTTCCCTGATGGCATCAGGAATGTTGCCTGCAAGCACATCCAGGAGGGCTTTGCGAATATCTTCATTTGCACCGCGTATCAACTGTCCGCGGTAACTGAGACTGATTTCCCTGCGTTCTTCAGAAACAATCAGGACTGCTGCATCCGTTTCTTCTGTCAGACCAATTGCAGCACGATGCCTGGTTCCGAGAGAAGAGCTGAGACGGCTGTTCATCGAAACAGGTAAAATGCACTGTGCAGCCAACAAATCACCCTTGTTGCTGATAATAACAGCACCGTCGTGTAAAGGCGATGATGGATGAAAAATACTCAGCAAAAGCTGTTCACTGACAGTTGAGTTTAATTGTGTACCCCGATCACTGAAGTTTTTCAATCCAACTTCCTGTTCAAGAACAATCAGGGCTCCTATACCCTGCTGTGACATCTGCAGACAAGCATGCAGGGTGCTCTCTACCAAATTTCTTTTTTGCTGACTGTTTTCACGGAAAAGAGTGAAAACCCCAATTTGTGCCAGTCCGTTACGAATATCCGTCTGAAACAGTACAACCAGTACCAGCACCAGTGACTGCCCCAAATTATCAAGGAGGAGCTGTGTGGCTTCCAAATTCAAAATCAGCGAAACAAGATAAAGTGCCAGCAGCAAAACAAAACCCATTAACATGGGAATGGTACGTGTGCCTCTGATGAGGAGCAGAATGCGATAAAAAATTATCGATAGGAGAACAATATCAAACAGATCCTGCCAGCGAAAGGTAAAGTTACCTGTAAAAATTGGCAAAAGTGTTTCCACTGAAAGTCTCCGAAAAGGGAAAGGGGGGGTTCTTAGGTTATCTTGATATTAAGAAAAAATGAGCATAATTTGTGAGTTCAAAGTTATTTGAAAATCAAAAAAATTTTCAGACACTATTTTTTAGTTTTTGGTGCAAACTCCTCCATAACCTGCAGCACATTTTCTCCATCAATAGTTTCTTTTTCCAGCAATGTCAGGGCAAGCGATTCAAGTGCTTTACGGTAAGTTTTTAAAATCGATTTTGCCCGCTCATAAGATGAATTTAGAATTTCAAGCACTTCTTCATCGATCATACGCATGGACTCATTGCTGAATTCAGTATGCTGTTGTAAATCGCGTCCCAGAAAAACATGCCCTTCATCTTCAGTATAAGTCAGTGGTCCCAGTTTCTCACTCATTCCCCACTGGCAAACCATTTTTCGGGCTAATTCTGTAGCTCTTTTCAGGTCATCGCTGGCACCTGTAGTGAAGCGTTTAAATACTAAATGTTCTGCCGCACGTCCTCCCATCGTCATGGTTATTTGCCCCAGCAAAGAACGCCTGTTATGACTGTGTCGATCTTCTTCCGGCAGGAGCATTGTAACTCCTAAAGCCCGTCCTCGCGGAATTATACTCACCTTATGCACGGGGTCAACTTCTTCAATACTGGCTGCAACAAGAGCATGTCCAACCTCATGATAGGCTGTAGTCTCTTTTTCTTCATCACTAATTAAGAGACTGCGCCGCTCTGCGCCCATCATCACTCTATCTCTTGCATATTCAAAATCATCATTATCCACAGTTTCTTTATCCTGACGCGCAGCCCAAAGTGCTGCTTCATTGACAAGATTAGCCAGGTCTGCACCGGTAAATCCAGGAGTTCCACGTGCTATTTTGTTCAAACTTACTTTTTTATCCAGTTCAATCTTTTTACTGTGCGTTTTCAAAATATTTTCACGACCTTTGATATCCGGAGAAGGTACAACTACATGCCGGTCAAAACGCCCTGGACGCAGCAAAGCATGATCCAGCACATCCGGTCGATTAGTTGCAGCTACAACAATAATGCCTTCATTTACTTCAAAACCATCCATCTCAACCAGTAACTGGTTCAGAGTCTGTTCACGTTCATCGTTTCCCCCTCCAAGACCGGCACCACGGCTGCGTCCGACTGCATCGATTTCATCAATGAAAATGATACACGGTGCGTGTTTTTTACCTTGCGCAAACATGTCCCTGACACGGCTGGCACCGACACCAACGAACATTTCCACAAAATCGGAACCGCTGATACTGAAAAAAGGGACTGCAGCCTCACCTGCAATTGCTTTGGCCAGCAGGGTTTTACCGGTTCCAGGTTCTCCCATTAATAAAACACCTCTTGGGATTTCTCCTCCAAGTCTTTCAAATTTTCCGGGGTCTTTCAGAAAATCTACGATTTCCTCCAATTCTTCCCGTGATTCATCAATTCCCTGAACATCTTCAAATTTTATCGGATTGTCTTCCGTGTTGGTTATTCGTGAGCGGATTTTTCCAAAACCCATGGCACGGTTTCCTCCACCCTGGACCTGACGCATGAAGAAGAGCCATATACCAATGATCAGGATCATAGGAAGCCAACTGCTCAGGATGGCCATAAATAAATTAGTTTCATCGGTTGGCTCAACTTTAACGCGTACTTGATGGCTGTCCAATATTTTGAACAGTGCAGGGTAATTCGGAACTTGAGTTTGAAAAGAACCATTTGTATCGCTGACACCATGAATTTGACTTCCACGGATTGTAACTTCCAGCACAGAACCGGATTCGATTTGAGAAATAAATTCTGAAAAAGAAATTTCCCTCTCGTTTGATTCTCTTGGTCCAACCAGATTAAAGAGCATCAGCATTACAAGGCCGATCACAAGCCAGATGCCGATATTACGTAAGAATGTATTCATAGTTGTCTGAAATAAATGTTATTGTTTTAACTGGTAGATCATCACATATATACACAGGAAACGCAAGTCTGAGACTAAAAAACCGGATTTTAAGCATTTATTTTAATAATTTTTTGTAATCAATTTATGCAGGAGACAACCGGCAGGGGTTTTTTACTTGACAAGGAAGCCGAAAGTGCCCGAAGATACTGTAAAGACATGGTAATTTTTTTCAAATAAAGAGTGATGAACGAAAATAAAATCAAGCTGCGCAAAGTCGGTATTTTTTCTCCGCAACTGGTACATCCGGTAACGGAGTTGTTGCAAGAGTGGTTTGTTCCTCACGGTATTGAAATTACCACTCTCGCTGATGGGAAAAAAAGTGAGACCGGTTTGGATTTAATTGTCTCATTTGGCGGAGATGGGACTGTACTTGCAGCATTAAGTCTTTTTCCGGAGTGTCCGGTTTTGGCAGTCAATTTCGGTAATGTCGGTTTTTTGACTGCGGGAGACCGTGAAGATTTGACTGATATGCTGCAAAGTGTACTTGACGGGAATTATATAATAAGTGAACGTTCAGTACTAGAGTGCCTTCATCCTCTTGGAACTGACTATGCGGTGAATGAAATTGTAGTCCGTGGTGCAACTCGACTAATCGCAGTTGAGTTAAGCATCAACGGGAAGCATATACGACGTGTTCGCGGAGACGGAGTTATCGTGGGAACTGCAACCGGAAGTACTGCATATTTACTTGCCGCCGGATCTCCAATTGTAATTCCGGAACTACGTTGTATGATCATCGCAGGCTTGAACGAGTATGATTTCAGGTCCAGACATCTGGTTGTCACCGGAGAGTCCAAAATCAGGCTTGTAATATCAGAACAGACTCATGAAAAAGAAATTTATCTTTCTGCGGATGGAAAAGAAAAGGTGCCGCTTAAAATTGGAGATGAAGTTCTCATTCAGGAGTCGGCAAGACAGGCAAAATTAGTTTTCATGGAAAAGAATTATTTTTTTCACAATCTTTCTTCACGACTGTCCTGGTTCCACAGCGGTGAAAAATAGTTGGATCGGTTTATGACGTTGAAATGGCGTTTTTCAGGTGGAATCCTGTTTTCATTGTTATTACATTTTTTTTTGTTATCTGCCTTGCTATACTGGTATCCCGGAATGATCGGCAGGAGTGACCAACCGTGGCAGGAATGGTCCCAGTTTTTAGCTGAAAAAATACTGCCCTCTGGTACAGTCCGCAAAACAACTCCGGAGACTTCAGCAAAAATGACAACTGCTACTTTGATTTTTCCTGATATTGTTTTTTACAGGCAACAAAAAAAGCCCCTGATCATTACTCCCAGCAAAAAGAAAAAATCTAAACCAAAACTGTCTTTTAATAACATACTCAGCCAAATAGAAAAATTTCCTGAACGTCTGAAAGTATCCAAAGATTCAAAAAAACCGTTTTCCAGCCAAGTGGTTTCACTATTAACACTTTTGAAACCGGTTAGTCTGCAAAACCAGAAAGCGAAAATTGGAACTACCAATTTAAATGCGGTAGAATTGTTGAATTACCGTAAGGAACTTGAAGCGTTTTTGTCTGAACAGTGGAAAGTTCCAATCAATTTGGTTGGAAGTACAAATACCGTTGTGGTTAAGTTTGAAATTAACAAAGACGGCCGAATTTTAAAATGGTACCAGGCAGAAACCGGCAATACTTTACTGTACAAATCTGTGAAAAATTTACTGAAAAACTTGCAATTTCTCCCAGCCTTGCCAAAGTCCTATCCAGAAGATTCATACAAATTTGGTATCCGCTTCAGTCCGGCTAACTTCAAATAATGAGATTCCAGTGAAGTCCACAAACTATGTTTATCAGCTAAAATTACGCATGCGGGCTGGTTTAGTTTTTCTGCTGTTTGGATTGTTCATACTTACTTGCGGGGGCAATGTTTCCGCCATTGATTATTTCGAAATCACAAATCCAAAGTTCATTCCTGTCAAAGTCGGACTTTCAAAAGAGAGCAGTCCTGAAGTCGTATTTTTGCAGAATGTTTTCAAAACTAATTTAGAAAAAGTACTTTATTTTCAGTTTATTACTGAATCAAAAGAAGAGTTTGATCAGTCCGAAGAGGTTATTTTTCACCTTGATCTGGAGCTAAAAAGTAAGCCGTTTCTATTAAAAATTATGCTCTGGTCCCAAGGAGAAAAAACTCCTGTTTCCAAAGAATTGTATCCGGTCGGAACAAATCAGGATTTGAGAAAGCTCGGGCTAAAACTGGCTGACTGGTTTGTAGAAAACACGCTAGGATTTGAAGGGGTATCCACCAGCAGAATTTCCTACACTGCACAAAAAACGAATCGGCGAAAAAACATATTTCTCAGTAGTTTTGATGGAACTGTGCTAAAGCGATTTTCATACAATCTTGGTTCCAATAATCTGTCAAGTTGGTCTTTCGACGGTAATAACATCATTTATACAACACTCACACGTTCCAGTGCACAACTGGCCATTCAGCCTGCAAAACGTCTTCGTGCCAAAATTCTTTCATTTCCTTCCGGATTTCAACCGCTGAGCGCAAGCTGGAATCTGGATGGCGAATCAATTTTGCTGACGTTGATGAAGCAGGGTAATGCTGACATCTACAACTATCATTTGGAAAATGCCCAGCTGGATAAGATTTTTGCCTGGAAAAGCCTGGAAACCTCTCCACAAATGTCTCCGGATGGCAGGAAGATAGCATTTGTTTCAGACAGTGCACGTCCACGCCGTCCACAAATTTATATCCATAATTTAAATACTCTTAAAACAGAACGTGTGACTTTTAAAGGTAATTTCAACAGTTCTCCAAAATGGTCACCAAATGGAACACAACTGATTTATGAAAGGCAGGAAAAAGGTTATTTTCAACTTTATATATACACCTTATCTACACGCCGTCATCTTCAGCTGACATTTGGACGTTTTAATTCTGAAAAACCTGACTGGGCGCCAAACGGGAAACAAATTGTTTTCTCCGCAAAAAAGAAAAATGTTCCAAAACTTTACTATATTTCATCTTTTGGAGGCCGCACCATTCGTGTCACTAAGACTCCTTCCAACATCGCCGAGACAAATCCTGTCTGGAGTAAATAGCCTAATTTACCGTACGATTAATAAATGTTCAGTATTGATTTGAAAACAACTTCAACAATTATTTCAACATTCAAGAAGTCACGGAAGCGGACAGTAAAACGACTTATTATGTCCATAACAGCACCAGGACATATTGTTTCATTTTTGATCATTCTCATATTTTTTGTTGGGGGTTGTTCTTCCTCGGGAGCTAATAAAACAACTCCGCTAAATAATACGGAAGAAATGGCTGCTTTAAAGAAAACCCTGGCACAGCAGGAAGAATTGTTGGATCGACTGCAGGCACTGACAGCAGATCAGCTGCTGCGCAGCAACGAAATTGAACAATCTATGCCGCCGCGGGATTTGCTCGAATCTTTACAAAAAGGATTTATTGAAACGCAGAAAAAAACATTGATACTTGAAAAACAGCTATCTGAGCTGAAAAAAGGTTTGGAAACATCCGGAAGTAAGGAAAAACCCTCTAAATCTTCTGCAAATAATTTTTCCATCAATCAAGAGAAAATTATTCTGGGACTAGTTTCATTACAGTCAGGTAATCCGGATCAGGCGGTGGAGCATCTGCAGGATATCTTGAAAGCAAAAAAGGCTACAAAATTAAAAGGTGACATCCTGATGGCAATCGGAAATGGATTTTTAGCACAGGGTCATTCAAAGCAGGCAGCATCTCATTACGGACTTTTTCTTCGCGAATATCCAAAAAGTCGGCATACTCCCCAGGCTTTGTATTATTTGGGACAAGCAATGAAAGATCTTGGTGAAGTAGAAAAACAAAAGATTTTGTGGAAGGAGTTGATAAAAAATTATCCTCAATCATCTCTTGCCAAACGTGCGAAAAAACGGTTGCGATAATCTACTGGAACTGCAAATTAATCTTTAAAATGAAACAAAATGCTCTAGGAAGTTCCGGGATAAAAGTCAGTTGTCTCGGACTTGGTACAATGACTTTTGGTGAACAGAATTCAGAAGAGGAAGCATTTGCTCAAATGGATTGTGCACTTGCAGCAGGTGTAACCCTGTTTGATACAGCCGAAATGTATCCGGTACCACCTAAGGAAAATACTTTCTCTATTTCGGAACAGATTGTTGGAAAATGGATTAAACTCCGAAAATGCAGGGAGCGCATTGTTTTAGCTACAAAAGTGGTTGGACCCACTGTAGAATCTCGTTCAATGGGGAGCTACATTCGGGATGGACTAAATCACCTCACAAAAAAAAATATCAGAGCAGCTCTTGAAGGCAGTTTGAGTCGTTTAAAAACTGAAACAATTGATCTCTATCAGATTCACTGGCCGGACCGGAATGTTAATATTTTTGGAAAACGGGGATTTGTGCCTTCGGAAAATTCAGAAACAGACAATGAAGGAATTCCGGAAACCCTGGAAACGCTGAATAAACTCAGGGAGGAAGGGAAAGTGCAGGCTTTCGGAGTTTCCAATGAAACGCCATGGGGCGTGATGCGTTACCTCAGTCTGTCTGAAAAAAACAGATGGGAAAAAGTTGCCAGTATTCAGAATCCGTATAGTCTGCTCAACCGCACTTTTGAATCCGGACTTGCTGAAATTACGTACCGGGAATCAGTTGGGCTGCTGGCTTATTCTCCGCTTGCTTTCGGAATGCTGACTGGAAAATATCTCGACGGACACAAACCGGCACGTGCGCGTTTAACTCTGTTTTCCCGTTTTCAGCGTTACCAGACAAAAAATGCGATAAAGGCTACACGAGATTATGTCAAAATTGCATGGGAGCATGCTTTGGATCCCGCGCAAATGGCACTGGCTTTTGTGCGGACAAGGCCGTTTATGGCGAGTGTACTGCTTGGGGCTACATCTGTCAAACAATTGGATACAAACCTCGCCAGCGTCGAATTAGAACTTTCAGCAGAAGTGCTGGAAGGTATTGAAGAAATACACGGCCGAATTCCAAATCCATGTCCCTGACAGAATTAAGAGGAACTACATTAACGCCAGCGGTAGCCGAGTATGAATCGGTCTCCTTCAATTCGTTGATCGGGAAAATCATCGAAATCAATTTTTTCACTTTTTTCCTTGTACCAACCAAGAGACCATCCTGATTTTCCTTCGAGACCAAGTCCCCAGCCGCTGCCTCCGGACCATTTAAGTCCTGTATAAGAACTCAAAGATTCAATCCATGTCAGAAAATATTGCCCTCCATGTACACCTATAAATAATGGCCCCATCCATGCCCGAAATTCTGCACCTAGGATGCCGGCTTTGTAATACCCATATTTTGTGTTTGCCGGCAATGCCCCTTTGTTCATGTTTTCTGAAGCGAAAAGTGAGAAAGAAAAAGAATCCCCCAAAGCAAACTGATAGTCAATCTGATCTCCGATTATTTTGGAACCCTGGTACTCTCTTCCACTGGCATCATTAACCGGGTTTAATTGACCTACATCCAAAAATAACCCCCAACCGTCAATAGGTCCGGCCTGTGTGGCGGATGTCCAAAAGGTTAGTAAAAATGTCAGAAAAAATGCACTCCTGTTTTTCATAGCGAATCTTTCTATCATTTACACAAAATGTGATTACATCGAACTGTAAATATGCAAAAAATGTTCACTAAAAAAGATTAAATCACTTTAAGAAATTATCCTGGATGTTGAAATCTAAAAATGCTTGATCCCATTCATGTATTTTGCTGCTTCCAGGATTCCGTTTATGGTAAGAGGCTCCATCTGAAATACCTGCTGGACATATGGGGCAATTGTTCGGTTCCAGTATTGTTTTGGAGTTGGATTAATCCAAACAACAAAAGGAAAATGTTCATGCAGAGTTTTTAAATTTTCCAAACTTGGTGTAGAAGATTCTTCCCGAAATTCTATTGAGCCAAACGGTGCAAGCAACTCATGCGGTCCCATGTACGCATCACCGACAATGAAAACCCGATAATCCGGACTGTTCTCCATAACTTTCCGGAGCGTAACCGGTTTGCGACGGGCCTCGTCTTCATAAACCTGATCGTAAATCGCATTGTGGAAATAGTAAGTTTTTAAATCCTGAGGGAAGCGGCGTTTAATTTTTGCAAACAACATTTGAACTTTGCGGGCATGAACCCACATTGAATTGCCTCCATTGTCCAGCAACAGCAAAACCTGCGTCCGGTCCTGCTGTTCCCGTAAAAAATGAGGGATTACAATTCCACCGTTACGTCCGGTTTCTTCTACTGTACGCTTCACATTCAGTTTTCTGTCCGGATGAATGTCCTCAATATTTTTTAAAGCCTGCAGGGCAGCATCCATGTTGTTATCAGTAATTGGAGCATCTAAATCAACTGGATAAAATGAAGGATCTCCGAGAACCTTGCGGGCTGTCCCGGCATGAGCCGGTCCACCAACACGGATTCCGTTCAGCCCGTGTCCGGAGTGGCCATATGGTGAAAAACCATGACTGCCAATCCAGTGTCCTCCGCCGCTGTGTGCTGTTTTTTGCTGCTCCATCACTCGTTTCATACGTTCAATCAGTTCCTCCAGAGAGATTTTGGAGTAATCCACCATTTTGTCTGTAGCCTGCAATACTCCAGGAGGACCATTACTTTTCCGGTCAGCCATATCCGGATTGTCATCATCGAGATGCTTTCGGGCATCAAGTTCTTTTTGTATGTTGGCCTGCAAATCAGATTGGAGTGTCTCATTTAAAAACTGATCAATAAGCTTTTTATAATCGATTTCATCAGAAATTTTTCCCGTTTCCAATTTTTGACTTAGCCAGTGTTCAAAAGCAGAAGATTTGCGGATAGCATCGTCAATTGTATTAAAGTTAGTGGTATCGATTCCCAGAAAATAATCCCAAAACGCAAGTGTATAAGGAGCAATTTCTCTTCTTGATTTGCAGATAAGATGCTGACAAACGTCAAATAATGAACCCAGGTTGGTAACCAGCCCCATTTCCATGGTGCGGTACATATCCAACAAGGTGCGCACATCCGTCTTAAAACCGTACTGCCGTAGTGTCTCGGGGAACCCTGAAAACATAAAATGGTTAATGTATTATTTCTTTAAAAAAAGTTTGTATTATCTGGAATTTTGAATTTGCAAAATGACTGCATAATTGCCGAATTTAAGCATTGCATCAGGTAATGGATCAAACTGAATCTCCTCCAAAGTCATCATGGTTGTATCGTCAAAATCCTGTGAGCCGCTGGATTTTATTATTTCTTGATCAACAACTATTCCGGATGAATCGATGCTGATTTCAAGCTTCACAAACATGCCGCTGCGAAAAATTTGAAGTGCATAGGTTACGTCGAGCAGTAATTTGCTGATATGCTGATTGTATGAGTCACGAGCCAGTATGTACGGATCAGGTGCAGGCTGTTCTGGAATTTGCTTTTCTGCAAGATCGGAAAGCGTTGCTGTTTCAGGTGAAGGTGAAGACGTTTCTTTCCGCGAAGTAACGTCTCCTTCAGGCCTGGTAATTTCCTTTTCTGGTAACGCAACTTCTTTTTTAGACGGAGTAGTCCCCTTTTCCGGTAATGCAATTTCTTTTTTAGACGGACTAATCTCCTTTTCCGGTAATGCTACGTTTTCAAGCATTAATTTTTGCAACATCCTTTGAACAAGAATGTCAACGTTTTGAATCAATTTTTCTGTACCGCATTCTCTGCAGGTTTGGGTTACTATTTTCCTGGTGATTTCAGGAACTGACATTGCAGCATATTTTAAACTCAACTGAGTCACATTCTCTCTTCGGACAAGTTGAAACATAAACATCTTATCTGTCTTAAATTGTAGCTCCAGATTCCTAATAAAACTTAGAACTTTTTTAACGCATTTGCTGCTGGTGCAGTCTTCTATGTCAATGCTCCTCATTCCTTTTTCTGCAATCAATACCAACACTTTGTGCGATACAATGTGAAAACGTTGATTCAACTTTTCGCGTAATCGGTTAAATAATATTTGCTGCTCCGGCACAGACACCTTTCCCAACACTGACATGGGAGCAACAAGAGCCCGATCTGCATCTGCTTTGCTGATTTTTGATAAAAAGAATGTACTTTGGAGAATGATTATCACCAGACAAAAATACTTTAAGCCGGCTCCATTATTTAAGTTTTTAAATAAATTAAACATTATTTGCTATCCTTTTTTATTTTGTCCAGATGAAAATAATAAATATATTTAAAATAAAGTGTTGACAGTAACTTAAAGATTGATTAATATTATGAGCTTTGCAGGAGTTGAACGCAAGTTCTTTGAAAAGGGAATCAGAAGAGACAGAAAGCCTGTTCCTATCCATCCAAAGAGGTGGATAGACGTTAATTTTTTAGTAATTAAGCATAGGATTATAACTTGAGAGTTTGATCCTGGCTCAGGACGAACGCTGGCGGCATGCCTAACACATGCAAGTCGAACGAGAAAGTTCCT
>Ga0207916_1000080_pt1 | contig 14899 bp, 17 predicted proteins | sample DeeseametaMP1141_FD_184194 | JGI IMG/M metagenome (GOLD analysis project Ga0207916, IMG submission 184194) | Marine microbial communities from the Deep Indian Ocean - MP1141 (SPAdes) | ecosystem: Environmental > Aquatic > Marine > Oceanic | place: South Indian Ocean | collected 2011-03-05 | reverse complement strand
ATGATTTTAGGTAGACTTGAGTTATTTGCAATACTAGTATTATTTCTACCATCTTTTTGGAAAAACTGAATGCTTGAGGTAAAAAAACAAACACTATCTGAAACTTTTTCTGTTTATTACGACAAAAGAATGCTCAGAATTCTTTTGTTAGGAGCCATCTCAGGTTTTCCTTGGGTCTTGATTGCAAGCAGTTTAAGTCTTTGGTTAAAAGAAGAGGGTCTAAGCAGATCTACAATTGGTTGGGCAGGATTAATCTTCGGTGTATACGCCTTTAACTACTTGTGGGCTCCAATTATCGATAGAGTCCAAATACCTTACTTAACAAAAAAGTTAGGTCATAGACGGGGATGGATAGTCTTAATGCAAATCATAATTTTACTATGCCTAGTAGTTTGGAGCGCAATAAATCCAACAGAAAATTTAGCTCTATTGATAAGTGTAGGATTAATTATAGCTATAGCCTCAGCTACACAAGACATAACTGTAGACGCATTAAGAATTGAACAAATAAATGAAAATGAAGGAAAATCTATGGCGGCAGGTGCGGCAATGGCTGTTGTAGGTTGGTGGACAGGTTATAAATTGGGAGGTGTTGTTGCATTGTTTACAGCTGAATTTTTTGAAAACTTAGGCGTATCTGACTATTGGCAAACTACTTTTTTAATTTTGGGAATTTTAATTATTTTAATGAACATAGGTTTAATGTTTGTTCATGAACCTATTCAAACAGATAGACAGGCTAAACAGAAAGAAACAGACCAACTAATTGAAAAAAAACTTGGATCGAGTAATTTTGTAACAAACTTTATTGCCTATATCACAGGAACTATTGGAGGACCCATTATTAGTTTTTTTAAAAAAAATGGCTTTGCTATCGCAGCAGGAATATTAGCATTTGTTTTTTTATTTAAAATTGGTGAAGCTTTTATGGGAAGGATGTCCATTGTTTTTTATAAAGAAATCGGATTTTCAAAAGGACAAATTGCAATTTACTCAAAAGGACTTGGTTGGATTACAACTGTAATATTTACATTATTAGGTGGTTTAATGGCTATGAGAGCTGGAACGATAAAAACAATGTTCTTCGCAGGAGGGCTAATGGCTATAACAAATCTTTTATTTGCAGTTTTGGCTTGGACAGGAAAATCTGAAATTTTATTTGCAATCGCTGTAATTGCTGACGATATTACTGCAGCATTTGCTACAGTGGCTTTTGTTGCTTTTATTTCTTTATTGGTAGATAGAACTTACACAGCAACTCAATATGCATTACTTGCTTCAATAGGTACTGCTGGAAGAACTACTTTAGCATCATCTTCAGGTGCGTTAGTAGATTGGCTAAATGGAGATTGGGGAACATTCTTCGTTTTAACTACAATTATGGTCATCCCTTCTTTGCTTTGTTTATGGCTTATAAAAAATAAAATCAAAATTGGTGAAAAATAATTTTTACTTTAAAGGGAATTTTTCAAATATTTACAGAGAACCTCGCACGTCCTCTGAGGTAACTTCTCAAATAATATACGGTGAAAAATTTAAAATTTTTTCTAAAAATAAAAATTGGATAAAGATTAAATCTACATATGACAATTATGTTGGATACATTAAAAATAAACAATATATCAAAAATTATAATCCAAAATATAAAGTAAACACATTAAAGGCAAAAATTTATATAAAACCTAATTCTGTCTCAAACAGCTACCTCCCCCTAGGATCTAAATTAAGTGTAGAAAAAGAAAATAAGTTTTATATAAAAATTGACAAGAATAAGTGGATTAAAAAAAAAGATATTAAAAAAATTAATCACAAAGAAAAAAACTTTGTAAAATTTTTTACAAAATTTCTTAAGGTAAGTTATAAATGGGGTGGTAAGACTTATAAAGGTATTGATTGTTCAGCTTTATTACAAATTTTTTTTTATTATAATAATTTATTTTATCCAAGAGATACTAAAGATCAAATAAAGTATTCGGTGAAAAAAATATCAAAAAAATTTAAAAGGGGAGATATTATATTTTGGAAAGGTCATGTTGCCATTTGCGTAAACTCTAAACAGTTGATCCACGCTTATGGTCCAAAAAAAAAAGTACTTATCATGCCAATAAAGAAAACAATTAAAAGAATACTTGATACGGCAAGTCTTGAAGTGAGAAAAATTTCTAAAATAAAATTTTAACTTCTACCAAAGTCAGGTTTGTTTATATCTTGTTTTAACTTAATAATTTTAGAACGAACTCTTTTAGTTTGAATTAATTTTTTTAATATTGATTTATTGTTTTTTAAATTTATATCTTTTTTAAAAGCTGTTAGATTTTTGATAAATAAATCAATAGCTTTTGAAATATTATTACTATTGTTAAAAAAAATATCTCTCCACATAATTTCATTTGAAGCTGCTATACGTGAAAAGTCTCTAAGTCCTCCAGCACTAAACTTAATCAAATCGTAATTTTGTTTTTTTTCAAAATCTTGTGCTGATTTTACCAAATTATAGGCAATTAAATGGGGTAAATGACTTGTTATGGAAAAAATTCTATCATGTTTTTCAGGTGTCATAACGATAACTTTTGAACCCATTTTTTTCCAAAAATTATTTAAAATGTTCAAATATTTTTTTTTTGTATTTTTTTCTTTTATTAAAATACACCATCGATCTTGAAACATATTTTCCTTACCATGCTCTGGGCCACTAACTTCAGAGCCTGCAATGGGATGACTTTGAGTCCAAGATATATTTTTTTTCAAAAATTTTTTTATAAGCCTCGAGGTCTCTACTTTAGATGATCCGATGTCTGTAATTAATGTTTTGGGAGTAATAAAATTATTTATCTTTAAGATTAGATTTTTGTATTCACTCATTGGAGTGCAAAAAATAATTAGATCATAATTAATTGCTCCTTTATCTAGATTGTTAATAACAATACCTGGAAGCCTTAATTTCTTAATTTTTGAAACATTTGATTTTGATTTTTCATAAATGAATATTTTTTTAACAATTTTTTTTTTGTGAATGCGTCTCAATAAAGAGGATCCTAATAAACCACATCCAATAATTAAAATATTATTCATTTAATTTAATATTCTTTTTACAGTATTCATAAATTTTAAATTTTCTTCCTTAGACCCTATGGTTAATCTTAATTTATTTTTAATACCATAGCCGTCCTCTGTTGATCTTAAGATAACACCTTTTTGTTTCAATTTTTCATATAAATATTTTGCTGAAATTTTACAATTATCAAAATTTAAAAATAGAAAATTTGCTGAAATTTTATTTGAAGAAATATTGTAAACCTCAAGAAATTTTTTTAACTTTTTAGCATAAAGTAAATTGTGCTTAACAGATCTACTTATAAATTTTGTATCTCTTAACGACGCAATAGCTGCAAGTTGTGCTACACCATTTACATTGAATGGTGGTTTAATCACATTTAAAGCATCTATTATTTTTTTTGATCCATATCCCCAACCTACTCTTAAGGAAGCTAATCCAAACATTTTTGAAAATGTTCTTAATATAAAAACATTATCTTTATTTCTAAATAAATCTAAACCTGAAGTATAATCATTATTTTTCATATATTCTGAGTACGCATCATCAACCACAAGTAAAATATTTTTATTCATTTTATTCCTTAGTTCTAATATTTCTTTTTTAGTCAAATAAGTTGCAGTTGGATTATTTGGGTTAGCGATAAATACTATTTTAGTTTTTCTCGTGATTTTTTTTAAAATCTCTCTTATTGACACTTTAAAATTTACCTCTTTTGCAAATAAAACTTTGGCACCTACAATTTTTGCATAAATTCTGTACATCAAAAAACTATATTCTGGAACTATTACCTCATCTTTTGGATTTAAATATAATTGACACAACATTTGAATTACCTCATCAGAACCTGCACCACAAATAATTTTATTTAAATCACACTTATATTTTTTAGAAATTGCTTTTTTCAGATCTTGTGACTTTCCATCAGGATATTTATCCAAAATCATTTTTTTATTTGATATCAATTTCTTTGCCATTGGGCTGATCCCAAGAGCAGATTCGTTAGCTGAAAGTTTTATTACTTTTTTAAGCTTTTTGACCTTTGACTTGCCAGGTTTATAAGCTTGAATCTTAAATTTTTTAAATTTTGGAGTAACCATTTTTTTTAATTTTATGAGCTCTTTATAGATAAAATTACAAATTTTTATAGAGAATAAGACAATTTTTAAAAAAATTGACATAATAAATAAGTTCTAGTACAAAAATTATGCGCTGATTTAACTGAATTGCGAGCGCTTAAAAAAAACCGCTAAAATAGTTTTTTTTCTCACAATTCAAATATTAGCTTTGTTATGAATACTGAGAATAATATAAAAACCTTGATAGTAAAAAAACCATTAAAGTTAGATTGTGGAAAAACTATTAATGAATTCCCAATTGCATATGAAACTTATGGTTCATTAAATAAAAATAAAGATAATGCTATTTTAGTTTTTCATGCATTAACAGGAGATCAATTTGTCACTGGCCAAAATCCAATAACAAAGAAAGATGGTTGGTGGTCTTATGCAGTTGGTCCTGATAAGGCAATTGATACCAAAAAATATTTTGTTATTTGTGCAAATGTAATGGGTGGATGTATGGGCTCATTTGGGCCAAGCCATGAAGACCCTAGTACTGGGACTGCTTTTGGTACAAATTTTCCAGTTATAACTATAAACGATATGGTAAATGCGCAATATAATTTGCTTGACCATTTTGGTATAGACAAACTTTTTTCAATCGCAGGTGGCTCAATGGGCGGTATGCAAGTACTACAGTTTATAAGTAATTTTCCTGATAAAGCTAAAACTGTTATCCCGATTGCTTGTACGTCTAGTCACTCAGCGCAAAATATTGCATTTAATGAATTAGGAAGACAGGCTATAGCGGCTGATAGTAATTGGAAAGGTGGAGATTATTCCTCTGAAGATACAATCCCAAATAAAGGTTTGGCTGTTGCAAGAATGGCTGCACATATAACTTATCTTTCAAAAAAAGGTCTCCAAGAAAAATTTGGAAGAAAACTTCAAGAACGAGAAGATTTGAAATTTGGTTTTGATGCAGATTTTCAGATAGAAAGTTATTTAAGATATCAAGGTTCAGTATTTGTCGACAGATTCGATGCGAATAGCTATCTTTATATTACAAGAGCAATGGATTATTTTGACTTAGCAAAACAATACAAGGGTAATTTATCTGACGCTTTTAGAGCTACAAGAGCAAAGTTTTTTATAATATCATTTACATCTGACTGGCTTTATCCAACTCAAGAAAACAAAGACATTGTAATTGCCTTAAATTCTATTGGCGCAGATGTAGGTTTTGTTGAGATAGAGTCTGACAAAGGTCACGACTCCTTTTTATTAGATGTTCCAGACTTTTTAAGTGCGCTTAAAAACTTTTTAGATAAATCTTATACAGAAAATTAATTATGAAAAATGAATTTCAAGTAATAGCTGAATTAATTGAAAAAGATAAAAAAGTATTAGATGTAGGTTGTGGAGATGGAATTTTAATGCAGTTTTTAAAAAATAATAAAAATACTAATATTAGAGGACTGGAGATTTCAAAAAGTAAAGTACAAGAGTGTATTGCAAAAGGATTGACTGTCATTGAAGGAAATGCAGAAAAAGATCTAAAACAATTTCCAGACAAATCTTTCGAATATGTTGTTCTTAGTCAAACTCTTCAAGCTTTCTTAAATCCCGAGCTAGTTATAAACGAACTTTTAAGAGTTGGAAAAAAAGCGATTGTAACTATTCCAAACTTTGGTTATTGGAGAGTCAGACTTCATTTGCTTATAAAAGGCACAATGCCAATTACTAAGACATTACCAGATGAATGGTACAATACTCCTAATATTCATATGTGTTCAATAAAGGATTTTTTTTACTTTGCAAAATCAAGAAACATCAAAATCTTTAAATCATTGGCTATAAACAATCAGAATGTTTCAATAATAAATGATAGCAATTTAACAATTAAAAATTTTTTTGCAGATCTAGGAATATTTTTAATAGAGAAATAAAATGAAAGTAGAAATAATTTCATGTCTCCAAGATAATTATAGTTATTTAATTATAGATGAGACCAATAATTTGGCATGTATTGTTGACCCAAGCGAAGCCAGTCCAGTAATTGATTATCTAAAAAATAAAAATATTAATCTAAAATATATTTTAAATACTCATCATCATTTTGATCATATTGGAGGTAATAAGGAATTAAAAAAAAAATATAATAGTATTGTTGTTGGCTTTAAACATGATTCAGAAAGAATTCCAGAAATTGATATCTGTCTTGAAGACAATGAAATATGGAAAAGTGATAATTTTGTAGCTAAAATAATTCATGTTCCTGGACATACTAAGGGCCATATTTGTTTTCATTTTTATAAAGATAAATTACTATTTACTGGAGATACTCTTTTTTCCCTTGGCTGTGGGAGAATTTTTGAAGGTACCTACGAACAAATGTTTAGTTCTTTAAATAAGATTAAAGCTATGCCTCTTGATACTCAAATTTATTGTGGTCACGAATATACTCTTAATAATTCAAAATTTTGTATCAAACATGATTCTGAAAATTTAAATCTTAAAAAAAAAATACAAAATATTCAAATAAAGTTAAAGAATAGCTTGCCCACAATTCCGTCTACACTTAAAGAAGAATTGGATTGCAATATTTTTCTAAGAGCAAAAGATGTCAAAACCTTTTCAAAACTGCGAGATTTAAAGGATAATTTCTAGTTAATTCGGCTTGACTAAAACTTAGCTACAACTATATTGCGGATACTTAAATAAATATTCATACTATGTCTTACGCAGTTATAAAAACAGGTGGAAAACAATACAAAGTTAAGTCTGGAGAAATTCTTAAGGTAGAGAAGCTTCCAGATTCAAAACCTGAAACAAAAATTGAATTTAATGAAATCCTAGCATATGGGGATGATAAATCTATTGAGGTCGGAGCTCCTCATGTAAGTGGAGCAAAAGTCGAAGCTGATTTAATTAAAAACAGTAAAAATAGAACTATACTAATTTTTAAAAAAAGAAGAAGACACAATTCAAGAAGAAAAAATGGACATCGACAAGAGTATTCTATGATAAGAATAAATAAAATTTTTTCAAAAGATGGTAAAGTTTTATCTGAAGCTGAAAAAGTTTCTAAGAAGCCAAAAAAAGAAGAAACTAAAGAAGCGGTAAGTAAATAAAACAAGGTAAATTATGGCAACAAAAAAAGCAGGTGGATCATCAAGAAACGGACGAGATAGTGCCGGACGAAGATTGGGTGTTAAAAAATATGGTGGTGAAACAGTCGTACCTGGTAATATAATTGTAAGACAAAGAGGAACTAAAATTTTTCCTGGTGAGAATGTAGGCATGGGTAAAGATCATTCTATTTTTTCAGTAGTTAAAGGTAAAGTTGTATTCAAAAAATCAAAAGCAGATAGAACTTTCGTTTCAGTAAAACCCAATTAATAGTACAACCAAAGTAGATGTTGTATTATGAAATTTCTAGATCAAGTCAAAATTTATATTAAAGCTGGTAATGGCGGAGATGGATCCCCAAGTTTCAGAAGAGAGAAATATGTTGAATTTGGAGGTCCAGATGGTGGAGACGGCGGTAAAGGTGGATCAATAGTTTTAAAGTCAGAGGAAAATTTAAATACCTTAATTGATTATCGATATCAGCAGCATCATAAAGCAGAAAGAGGTGAAAATGGTGCAGGACAAAATAGGACTGGAAAAAGTGGTGATGATCTAGTTCTAAAAGTTCCCCTCGGTACACAAGTCTTTGAAGAAGACAATAAGACATTACTTTTTGATTTTAGTAAAAAAGGAGAAGAATTTATTGCAGCAAATGGTGGTAAAGGCGGTCTTGGAAATACCAGATTTAAAAGTTCAACGAATAGAGCTCCAAGAAAGTTTACTAAAGGAACTGTTGGGGAGGATTTTATAATTTGGCTTCAACTAAAAACAATTGCAGACATCGGTATAATCGGTTTACCAAATGCAGGTAAGTCTAGCTTGCTCGCCGCACTTACAAATGCAAATCCAAAAATAGCAAATTACAGATTTACTACATTAAATCCTAATCTTGGTGTTGCTTCTTATGATGATAAAGAAATTACAATTGCGGATATACCTGGATTAGTGGAAGGAGCACATGAGGGTGTAGGTCTTGGGATTCAATTTTTAAAACACATTGAAAGATGTAAATCGCTTTTACATTTAATTGACATTACAAATATTGATCTCAATGAGTCTTACGATCAGGTCAAAAATGAATTAAAAAGCTACAGCTCTAAATTATTAGATAAAAAAGAGCTTATAGTGCTAAATAAAATTGATTTAATTGATGAGGATACTGCAAAAGAAGTAATTGATCATTTTTCCAAAAATAAAAAATGTGAGATATTGACTATGACAACTTTAGAAAAAAGTTCTATATCTAAAATAAAGGCTAAACTTTTATCTTATGTATCTTAAAAATTCTAAAATAATTGTTGTGAAAATCGGTTCTTCACTAATTGTAGATAAAAATAAAAAAATTAGAAAGAAATGGCTATCAAGTTTTGCAAAAGATATCAAAAAATTAAGGGATAGAAATCAAAAAGTTGTAATTGTGAGTTCAGGTGCAATAGCTCTTGGTTGTAAAAAAATGAATTATAATAAAAAAAATATTAAACTAGATCAAAGTCAAGCTATTGCATCTATAGGTCAAATTGAGTTAATGAATTTATTTTCACAAACATTTGCTAGATTTAAACTTAACATTTCTCAAATACTTCTTACTCTTGAAGATACAGAGGAAAGAAGAAGATCTTTAAATGCCAAAAGGACTTTTGAAAATTTGTTTGACTTAGGATTTATCCCAATAGTAAATGAAAATGACACTATAGCTACAACAGAAATAAAGTATGGAGATAACGACAGGTTGGCATCTAGAGTTACACAAATTACTAACGCAGATACCTTAATTCTTCTTTCTGATGTTGATGGACTTTACACAAAAAACCCCAAAATTTTTAAAGACGCAAAATTACTTAAGATAGTTAAAGATTTAAAAAAAGATTTAAGCAATGTAAATATTAAAGGTATGAATGAATTTGGTAGTGGAGGTATGCAAACTAAGATTGAGGCTGCAAAAATTTGTCAACTAGCAGGTAGTAGTATGGTCATTGCAAATGGGCTACATAATAACCCAATCACAAAAATAATTGAGCAAAATGAGTGCACCTGGTTTAGTCCTAAGGTCTCAAAACTTGACGCGAGAAAAAAATGGATAATAAGCTCGATAGCACCAAAAGGAGAAATTATTATTGATGATGGGGCAAAAAAAGCGCTACGATCAGGCAAAAGTTTACTAGCTGCTGGAATAAAAAAAATTTCAGGAAAATTTAATAAAGGGGATCATATAAAAATTTTGGATAAGAAGAATGTTGAATGTGCCAGAGGATTAAGTTCATTCACTTCTGATGAGATAATTAAAATTATGGGTCATCATTCAAATCAAATTGAAAAATTATTAGGTTATGTTTCTAAATCTGAAGTAATTCATAAAGATGATATGGTGGAAGTTTAAATGATCAAATATATGAATTTAGTTGGAAGAAAAGCAAGAAAAGCTTTTGAACAGAAAATTGATACAAAAATCAAAAATAAAGTATTAAATAAATACGCAGAATTATTAGGTAATGAAAAAAAATTAATACTTAAGCAAAACTTAAAAGATGCAAATTACGCCAGAAAAATAGGTATTAAAAATAATTTAATTAGTAGACTTTTAATAAATGAAACTAAGTTAAAAGATATTCAAAATTCAATTATTAAAATTGCAAAATTAAAAGATCCAGTTGGAAATACTTTAGAAAAATGGAAAAGGCCTAATGGTTTGAATATTAGTAAAATATCAATACCTATAGGAGTAATTGGAGTTATTTACGAGAGTAGGCCAAACGTTACCTCTGATGTAGCTAGTCTATGCTTTAAATCAGGAAATCCAGTAATTTTGAAAGGTGGCTCAGAAGCAATAAATACTAATAAAATTTTAGCAAAAATTTTTCGAAAAGCACTTAAAGTTAATAAAGTTGACGAAAACTTTATTCAATTCATTGATACAAAACAGAGAAGAGTAGTGGATATTATGCTATCAGGTATGAAAAAATATATTGATGTAATTATTCCACGAGGTGGAAAAAATTTAGTAAAAAGAGTTCAAGATTTATCTAGTGTACCCATTATCGGGCACCTTGAAGGACTTTGTCACACATATGTTGATAAAGATGCAACTTTAACTATGGCAAAAAAAGTTGTTTATAATGCAAAATTAAGAAATACAAGTATTTGCGGTGCAACAGAAACTATTCTGATTCATAAAAAAGTTGCAAAGGGCTTTTGTAATCCAATTTTGAGCCAGCTACAAAATAAAAATTGTAAAATATATGGAGATAGGTTTTTAAAAAAGTATTACAGAGGGAAAATATTGCCAGCTAAAGAAAAAAATTGGTCAACAGAATATTTAGCACCTGCAGTATCAGTAAAAATTGTAAATAATCTTGAAGAAAGTATTGATCATATAAACAAATATGGAACAATGCATACAGATTGTATAATTACAAATAATAAAAAAACAGCCAAAAACTTTTTAAGAAATATTAAAAGCTCAATTGCTATGCATAATACATCAACTCAATTTGCTGATGGTGGAGAATTTGGATTCGGTGGAGAAGTAGGAATTTCTACAAATATATTACCTCCGAGAGGACCTGTAGGATTAAATCAATTAGTTTCTTATAAATATGAAATTACGAGTAAAGGAAAAACAAGAAAATAAATTGAATACTAAAAAAATCAAAATTGGGGTTCTGGGAGGTTCTTTTGATCCTGCACATAAAGGACACTTAGCAATATCTAAAGAAGCAAAAAAGAGATTTCAACTTCAGAATATAATCTGGGCTATAACAAAAAAAAATCCCTTTAAAGCTGAAAGTGAAACAACGGTTTTAAAAAGAATTAAAGAATGTAGACGTATCATTGGCTCAAATTCATTTATAAAAGTGAAATTTTATGAAAATTTAATTAAATCAAACAAAACCATTGATCTCATCAATCACTTAAAAAAAAATAAAAATATTGAAATCTATTTTTTAATGGGTGCAGATAATTTAATTAGCTTCCACAAGTGGCATAAGTCGAAATTAATTTCACAAAAATGCAACATTTTAGTATTTGATCGTCATGGTTATAAAAAAAATTCATTAAAATCAAAGACATTTAAGCAGCTTAATAAAGATGTGCTTAAATTTATTGAATTTAAAAAAGTCAACATTTCATCTTCTCAATTAAGAAAAATTTGATAGTCTAAATCTAATTAATGGATAAAATTTCAGATCTTAAAAAGATTGTAATCAACACTCTCGATCTTAATAAAGCACAGGACATAATAACAATTGATTTAAAAGATAAGAGTTCAATGGCTGATTATATGATTATTGCCAGCGGCACCTCTTCAAGACATATTCAGTCATTATCAGAACAAGTTTTAGAAAAGTTAAAAAAAAATGGAGTTCCAGATTCTAAGATTGAGGGGAAACAAAGTAATGAATGGAAATTAGTTGATGGTATAGATTTAATTGTTCATATTTTTCATCCTGAAAAAAGAAAATTTTATGAACTTGAAAAAATTTGGTCAGAATTTATTCCGAAAGAAAAAGTTATGATATGAAATTATTTAAAACATATTTAATAATTTTTTTATCTGTTTTTTTTTTTAATAAAAGCGTAAATACAGCTGAGACTGATATTTATAAAAAAATTGATCTTTTTGGTGAAGTCCTAGAAAAAATAAATAAAGAGTACGTAGATGAGATAAATCAGTCTGAAAGTATGGACTCGGCTATCAATGGTCTCCTTCAATCTCTTGATCCTTACTCCGCATATATGTCACCAAAAATTCTTGAACAGATGCAAACAGAGACAAGTGGTGAATTTGGAGGTTTAGGTATTGAAGTAAGTATGGAGGCTGGTGTAGTTAAGGTAATATCACCTATAGATGATACACCCGCTTCAAAGGCAGGACTAAAAGCTGGTGACTACATTGTAAAAATAAATAATATTCAAGTACAAGGTAAATCCTTAGCAGAAGCTGTAGATTTGATGAGGGGGCCGGTTGGTTCTGGAATAGAACTAACTGTGAGGAGAAGAGGAGAAAAAAAAGCACTAACATTTAATATTGTTAGAGAAATAATAGAAATTCAATCAGTCAAATCTGAAATTTTAGAAAATAATATAGGATATATAAGACTTACATCATTTAATGAAAATAGTAGCGATCAAATTGAAAAACAGATTAAAAAATTAAAAAAAAATGAAAGTGTAAATGCGTTTATTTTAGATCTAAGAAATAATCCTGGAGGACTATTATCTCAAGCTATAACAATCTCAGATTTTTTTTTAGATAATGGGGAGATAGTATCTACAAAAAGTAGAAAAAAATCAGAAAATAGAAAATGGTTTGCTAAAAAAGGAGATATTACAGATGGAAAAACATTGTTGGTATTGATTAATTACGGTTCAGCCTCTGCCTCTGAAATAGTAGCTGGTGCACTTAAGGACCATAAAAGAGCAATAATTGTTGGAGAAAACAGTTATGGAAAAGGATCTGTACAATCTATCATTCCACTTAAAAATAAAGGTGCTATACGATTAACTGTTGCAAAATATTATCTGCCGTCTGGAAAGTCTATTTCTGAGGTCGGTGTCAGACCTGATATTGAAATCAATGAAGATGGAGATGATTTTAAGATAAAGAGTGACACAGACAATCAACTAAGTTACGCCATTAAGTTACTCAACGGATAACATGGATAAGAAATATAGTAACTTACCACTAAGAAGTGGCGTGGGAATTGTAGTTTTAAATGAAGAAAACAAAGTATTCGTAGCAAAGAGAATTGATAATCCAAAAGATTTTTGGCAGATGCCTCAGGGAGGAGTTGACTCTGGTGAAGATTTTTTAAAGGCTGCTTATAGAGAGCTAGAAGAGGAAACTAGTATCAAAAGTGTTAAACTTATCACAGAGTTAGATGGCATGATAACTTATGAACTTCCAGAACGTCTACTAGGTATTATTTGGAAGGGTAAATATAGAGGGCAGAAACAAAAATGGTTTTTAATGAGATTTACTGGTGAGGATAAGGAAATTAATATTAACACACATCATCCAGAGTTTTTAGATTGGAAATGGATAGAGCTAGATCAACTAACTAAAGTAGTAGTAGATTTTAAGTTGCATGTATACAAAGAAGTACAAAAAAAAGTTGAAAAATTAATCTAATTGAGCGTTTTTAAAACTTCGATTTTCTGATCAATTAAATACCTAGACTGGTCACTTATTTCTTCTTTACCAGATTCTTCCTCTGCTTGTTTCAATAAATCTTGTTGTTTGGATTTATCCATATCAGCAATATTAAATATGGAGCTAGTTAGAATTGAAAGATTATTATTTTTAAATTCAACAATACCATCTTCAATATAATAACTTTCATCACCTGATTTTGATAAAATTTTAATAATTCCAGGCTTTAAAAAAGAAATAATTGAAATATGATCTTTTAATATTCCCATTTCTCCTTCATAGGCAGGTACAACAACTTCGGAAACGTCATCTTTTACTAAAAAAGATTTTTCTGGATTTACAATTTCAATTTTAAATTCTTCGCTCATTAAGCAGCCGCTTCTTTTTCCATTTTCTTAGCTTTTTCAATTGCTTCCTCAATAGTACCAACCATATAAAATGCTGCTTCTGGTAAATGATCATATTCACCTTTACAAATAGCATCAAAACCTTTGATGGTTGATTCTAAATCAACTAATTTTCCAGGTGAACCAGTAAAAACTTCAGCTACAAAAAACGGTTGAGATAAAAATCTTTGGATTTTTCTGGCTCTAGCAACTACTAATTTATCCTCTTCAGATAATTCATCCATACCAAGAATTGCAATAATATCTTGAAGTGACTTATAAGATTGTAATATTTTTTGGACATCTCTTGCTACCTTGTAGTGTTCGTCTCCCACAACTCTTGGGTCCAAAATTCTGGATGTAGAATCTAATGGATCAACAGCTGGATAAATACCAATTTCAGCGATCTGTCTTGAAAGTACAGTTGTTGCATCCAAGTGTGCAAATGAAGTTGCTGGAGCTGGATCAGTTAAGTCGTCAGCTGGTACATAAATTGCTTGAACTGATGTAATTGAACCCTTGTTTGTTGTTGTAATTCTTTCCTGTAGATTTCCCATGTCTGTAGCTAGTGTTGGTTGATATCCAACTGCAGACGGAATTCTTCCTAAAAGAGCAGAAACCTCTGAGCCTGCTTGAGTAAACCTAAAAATGTTATCAACAAAGAAAAGAACGTCTTGACCTTCTTGATCTCTGAAATACTCAGCTACCGTTAAACCTGTAAGCGCAACTCTTGCTCTTGCTCCTGGAGGCTCGTTCATCTGTCCATAAACTAATGCAGCTTTAGATCCAGGACCATCTTTTTTTATTACTCCAGAGTCCATCATCTCATGATAAAGGTCGTTTCCTTCTCTAGTTCGTTCACCTACTCCTGCAAAAACTGAAAATCCTCCATGTGCTTTTGCAACGTTATTTATCAATTCCATAATTAAGACTGTTTTACCTACTCCAGCTCCACCAAATAATCCAATTTTTCCACCTTTTGCATAAGGTGCTAACAGGTCAATAACCTTTATACCAGTTACAAGAATTTCTGTTTCAGTTGACTGATCATTAAATTCAGGGGCTGCTCTATGAATTGGCCAACTTTCTTTTGTTTTAACTTTGCCTCTTTCAT
>Ga0207916_1000075_pt1 | contig 15788 bp, 17 predicted proteins | sample DeeseametaMP1141_FD_184194 | JGI IMG/M metagenome (GOLD analysis project Ga0207916, IMG submission 184194) | Marine microbial communities from the Deep Indian Ocean - MP1141 (SPAdes) | ecosystem: Environmental > Aquatic > Marine > Oceanic | place: South Indian Ocean | collected 2011-03-05 | reverse complement strand
TCGCTTCTGTTGAACAGAAATCAAACCACCCTATTGCTAAAAGTATCCTTTTGGAGTCAGAAATAAAAAACTTAAAACTCTCACCTGTTGATGAATTTAATGAAATTCCCGGTAAAGGTGTTACGGGAATTGTAGACAATAAGAATGTGGAAGTTGAAAAATCAAATAAAGATTTAGATAGTGATTTGATCTTAAAGATTGATGCTAAGGAGTATCTAATTACTTTGGTTGAAGATAAAACTTTAAATAAAGATGTTATTGAAAATCTTTCAAATGAGTATGAAATTGAAATTTTATCTGGAGATAAGCCCGAGAAAGTTAAAAAAATTGGAGAGGACTTACAAATAGATGTTGCCCTTGGAAATCAGTCACCAGAAGAAAAATTAGAATATATAAAGAACAAACAGAAAGATAAAACTGTTGGCTTTATAGGTGATGGAATTAATGACTCTCCTGCGCTGGAACAAGCTAATGTAAGTTTGACATTTGCTCAGAGTACACAAATTGCACAAAGTGTTAGCGATATAATTATTTTTAAAGGAGGCTTTGAAAAGTTGAACTCAATATTCAAAATTTCAAAAAATGCAAATAGAAGAATTAGTGAGAATTTGTTTTTAGCTTTTATTTACAACATAATTATGATCCCTATTGCAGTTACAGGTAATATTGTCCCAAGTATGGCCGCATTAGCTATGGCCCTGTCAAGTTTGTCCGTTGTAATAAATTCATCGAGAAAACTTTAAAAATTTTAAGATAAATTATTTTAAATATTAATCTTTCAATATGGAAGATGTTGTTTGGTATAGAAAACCACTCTTATCTGATCCTGTAGCTATCTTGGCTTTCGAGGGATGGAGTGATGCAGGAAACACTGCCAGTGGTTGTATTGAGAATATATGTGGAAATTATGATGTCGAACCATTTGCAGAATTAAACTCTGAAGGTTTTTACAATTATCAAATGAGAAGACCTGTAGTTGAGGTTAAAGCTATAGGTGAGCGTAACTTCCATTGGCCACAAACATCGTTTTACTCTATTGAAGATTACAAATTAAAAAGAGAAATAATAATGGTTTTTGGTGAAGAACCATCAATGAAATGGAAAAAATATTCAGAAAATATTTCAAATACTTTAATGGATCTTGGAGTGAAAAGAGCTGTTACTTTAGGTGCATTCTTTGGCCAAGTAGCTCATACACTGCCAGTTCCAATTTTTGGCGTAAGTGATGATCCGACGTTTCATTCTAGATTTAATGTGCTTCCAACAAACTATTCTGGGCCAACAGGCATTACAAGTGTAGTTGGCCATGACTTGAGAAAAAATGGTATAGAAACTTCTGGACTTTGGGCTGCTGTCCCTCATTATCTTAGTTCTGGTGCTTATCCAAAAGGAATAGGTGCGTTATTAAATAAAACATCAGAAATCTTAAAAATTGATATTGATGACTCAGGAATACAATCCGAAGGTCAACAGTTTGAAACAAAAATTAGTAAAGCAATGGAAAATTCTCAAGATCTTGCAGAATATGTTTCAAAGTTAGAAGAGGCTGAAGTAAATATTGAAGACAGCTTCTCAGAAGATAATCTTGTTGAGCAAATAGAAGATTTTCTTAATAATGAAGGTGGAGAATTTTAAGAAGACTTTTTTTTATGTCTATTTGATTTACGACGTTTTCTGTACTTATGTTTAGACATTTTTTTACGTCTTTTCTTAATCAAAGATCCCATAAATAAAAATTTTTCCTTTTTTCCTAACTGCGAAATTCTAACCTATGTAGGTTAATAAATGAATAGCTTTTATGAAAAATTATTTTCATATCTTTTTATAGCTAAAAGAAGAACTTCTTCACCTTTATTCCCTTGTGGAGACTTTCTTTTTGCCCAAAATCCCCAAGTTATCATTGAAAGAACTTGAAATAATTCAAATTTAACTTTTATTTTTTCGTCTTTTATATCGATTATTTTATAAATATCATTGATTGAATCTTGGTCTTCTTCTAATTCATTCTGCCAAATTAAATCTGCATAATCAAAAATTGGATCACCTTGTGAGGAATATTCCCAATCGATTAAATAAGCTTTTTCTTTCAAGTAAACGAAATTTGCATGATATAAATCTTGATGGCAAGGCTTGCTTTCAAGCCCAATTTCAATAAGTCTTTTTATTATTTCTTCACCTATTGCTTTTGATTCATTTTCAATTTTTTCATTGTTTTTAGCTAATGTTTTAAAAACATTTAATGGTGAAAAGTTTTCTTGAAATTTTAAATCTGAATTGTGGAGACGGTTTAGAAGATCTAAAGCATCATCTCTAAATTCTTTATTTTTTAAATCTGATGATGTAAAGGTGTACAAATCCTCATAAAATTCAGAGATTTTTATTCCGGTATCTTTTTCGAAAAGAATTATTGGTAAAGTTATTCCAATATTTTTAACTAACTCTTGGTTAATTCCCTCTGACGATCTGTTAATTAAATCAGGATTATCTCCAGGTATTCTGATTATATATTTTTTATCATCGACCTCCACTTTATGATTGAGATTAGTAATACTTTCTAATTTTGAAATCTTATATTTGCTTTCATCTTTAGTTGATGAAATATCAAACTCATTAAAAATATTAATTATTTTTCTTGTATCCATTATTTTATTATGATAACAATAATGTCATGAATGACCCATTTGCTCTCGATTTAACCATAAGACTTTTATTGTTAGGACTAGGTTCAGCTATGTTTGTTGGGAGTCTTCTTGCTTACATCAACAGAGAAAAAAATAAAGAAAACTTTTACAAATCAAGAACAATTTTTTTGGGAATTGTAGGTTTTATTATTACATTTTGGACAATTGTCTCATTGATAAATAACTGAAAACAAAAATTTTTAGATTAGTATATTCTTTAAACAAGAGGAATCATGCTTTCAGATAATGATATAAATAAAGCTTTGGAAGATAAATTAATTGAGATTAGTCCATTAGATACAAGCTATATACAGCCTTCAAGTATTGACTTAAGGGTTGGTGAAGAGTTTAGAGTTTTTGAGAATCACAAATACAGTCATATTGATCCAAAGTCACCACAAGAAGATTTGACTACTCTGGTTGAGGCGACAATAGATGAGCCTTTCGTTCTTCATCCAGGTGAATTTGTTTTGGGAACTACATATGAAAAAGTTACGCTATCAAACAAAATTGTTGCAAGGCTTGAAGGAAAATCATCTCTAGGGCGTATAGGTTTATTAATTCACTCTACAGCAGGTTTCGTTGATCCAGGATTTTCAGGTTATTTGACTTTAGAACTTTCAAATGTTGCAAATTTACCAATAAAAATCTATCCAGAAATGAAAATTGGACAGATTTCTTTTTACTATTTAAATTCCCCTTCAGTATCAATGTATGGAGATGAAAGTTATGGTAGCAAGTATCAAGGTCAAGAAGGGCCCACACCAAGTAAGAGCCATAATGATTTCAATAAAGAATGATTCCTGGAATAGGTACATTAATTAATGGCTTTGGTGTAATAATATCGGGTATTCTCGCACGAATAATTTTTAAAAAAGAGTTAAAAAACTTTGAAGAAAACCTTCTTCCTCTTGGTCTCCTAGTTTTAGCCCTAGGATTTAGAGAAACATTGAAGAGCCCAGATTTTATATTCACATTGTTTGCAGTACTAGTTGGAGCAATTGTTGGTAGCTACTTGAAAATTGAAAACAGAATTAAAACATTTGGAGATAAAATTTATTTAAGATTTGAAAAAAGTGAGGGCGACAAAACAAAATTTATTGAGAGCTACCTTACAACAACTTTGATTGTAATAACTGGCCCTCTAGCAATTATTGGACCTTTTTTTGATGTTGTAGAATCCAACCTAGAGCTTTTGTTAATAAAAACAGCACTTGATTGTTTTCTTGTAATATTTATAACATCTAGTGGTGGCAAAGGGGCGGTATATTCGGGAATCTCCATTTTGATTTATCAAGGAGCATTTACTTTATTAGCTTTATTGATTAACACAAGTATTGAACAACAGATTTCGGATTCAATCGCTGGAATAGGAGGAGTTTTACTAATAGGTGTTGGAATAAATCTTTTAGGGTTAAAAAAAATTCCTGTAGGAAATTACATGCTCAGTCTCTTTGTTCCGTTTCTTCTAGCATTGTAAATTCTCTTAACGCTCCATTTACTCCCTCAAAGAGTGAAATAATTTTTTCAGATTCTTCTTCGAAAGACATTGTTACAAATTGCTCTTTTTGTACATGGAAACGTCTATTTTTAAAATCTAGTTCTACTGGTAAGTATGGAATATTTAATTCTTTAGCAAGGTAGTAAAAACCACTCCTAAATTTTTTGACCTGTTCTGTTCCCGCTTCAGGGGCTATACAAAGTACGTATTCATCTATTTTTGAAAATTCCTCTATGGCCCCTTTGATTAATCCTTTTGATTTGTTTCTATAAACAGGGATTCCACCAAGTTTTAGGAGAATTATTTTTTGTAACCAACCAAGTGGCCATGGTATTCCTAATCTATCAACGTCTTTAGAAAAAGTGTATAAGCTTGGAAGCCTGGTGAAGATCCATTTCGCTCCGAAAAAATTAATTTTCAAATCTAAGGCCAAAATAGCAAGTAATGCATACCATGCATCTCTGTTTGCAGTGTGTGGAGCTCCAATTAAGATTATTTTTTTATAATTGGGAAACTCTCCAGTAATATCCCATTTTGAAAGTTGAAGCAACTTCCTGCTTAGCGGTCCCAAGACAATTCTTTTTTTTCTTGGTACCTTATCTGGAATAGATATCATTTTTTTGAATATAGCTAGCTATTTGGACTGCGTTTAGAGCAGCTCCTTTTAAAAGATTGTCTCCAACAGCCCAAAAATTGAGAATTTTGTTACTTGATAAACCTGATCTCATTCTGGAGACAAAGATATTTCTGTTTCCTTCAGCATCAACAGGGGTTGGATAGTCGTTTGCCCAATATTCAACACCCTCGAATAAATTAATTGACTCAATAGCTTTATCTACATCTACATCTTCCTCAAATGTAGCACTACAAAAAATACCATGTCCTGTTTCGACCCCCACACGAGCATTTGAAGGCTCCACAATTAAATTTGGGATATTTAGTATTTTTTTTGATTCATTGGAAAACTTCATTTCTTCATCTGTGTATCCATTTTCAGTCATATTTCCTGCGACTGGTATTACATTTTTAGCTATTTGAGTTTTATAATATTTTTCATCTGGTGCAGATCCAGAATTTTGAAGGTTTAATAACTCGTTATTAAGAGATTCAACAGCATCTTTTCCTGAACCTGAAACTGCTTGATAGGAAACAGGAACAATTCCAACAAGTTTAAAAATATCATGTAAAGGTTTCAAAGCCATTACTAAAGCCATTGTTGTACAGTTTGGGTTTGCAATAATTTTTGTTTTTTCATTAATCGTATTTTCGTTTATTCCATAAACAACTAGTGGTATATCATCATTCATTCTAAATGTTGAAGAGTTGTCAATCACAAAAGCACCTCTGTCAACAAATTCATTTGCATATTCTTTTGATCTAACCCCTCCGGCAGAAAATAAAGCAATATCACATGGTTCAATATTTTTAATATTTAATTCTTTAATTACAAGATCTTTATCATTTACTGAAAGTATTTTTCCTTCAGACGTTTTTGAAGCAAATAATTGAAACTCAACACTAGTATCAAAAAATTCTTCACAAAGTTTGATTATTTTACGCCCGACAAGACCTGTAGCTCCTACGATTGCAATATTCATTTATATTTCAATAAACTCTTCATGGAGAGAGTCAATTGCTTTTTGCATATCGCTCTTACTAACAACACAAGAAATCCGGATAGGAGAAGTTGAAATCATTGCGATATTGATTTTATTTTTGCCAAGTATTGAGAACATTTTCGAAGCTATTCCAGATTCAGCTTTCATCCCTGCTCCAATAAGTGAAACTCTTGCAATGTCTGAATCAGAATCAGATCCTTCAGCATTCAATTCACTTGATAAATTATCTAATATAGTTTCTACATCGTTTTTTTGTTCGCTTGGTGAAGTAAAGCTTATATCAGTTTTAGAGTCTTTGGATACATTCTGAACGATCATATCGACAATTACACCAGCTTCTGAAAGTGGACCAAATACTTTACCAGCTATACCCGGTTGATCCGGAACCCCAAATAAAGTAAATTTAATTTCTTTATCGTTGTGTGTAACTCCACTTACTATGGCTTGTTCCATAACATTATCCTTTACAATTGTTCCTTCACCAATACTAAACGTAGGTTTAACAATTATTGGTACATTATACCTTCTACCAAACTCTACAGATCTAGCCATTAAAACCTTCGCTCCGGAAGAGGCCATTTCTAGCATTTCATCATAAGTAATCTCTTTTATAAGCTTGGCTTTCTCAACTATTCTTGGATCAGCTGTGAACACTCCTTCAACGTCTGTATATATTTCACATTTTTCAGCATCAAGAGCGGCTGCTAATGCAACAGCTGTTGCATCCGAGCCTCCCCTGCCTAATGTTGTAATTTCTTTTGTTTCTTTATTTACTCCTTGAAAACCAGCAACTATTACAATTTTTCCATCTTCTATTCCTTCTTTAACCCTTTCTCCTGAAATGCCCTCAATTTCTGCCATTCCATGTCTGGAAGTAGTCGTTATTCCTGCTTGTGAGCCAGTTAGTGAGAAAGATTCGTAACCAAGATTATTTAAATGCATAGCTAATAGTGACATTGTTATTCTTTCTCCAGCAGATAAAAGCATATCCATTTCTCTTGGTGATGGTGTTTCTGAAAGTTCATTTGCTAAATTTATCAATTCATCTGTGCTTGATCCCATAGCGGAAACTACAACAACAACTTCGTTTCCTGCTTCTTTACAGTCAATTATTTTCTGTGCAACTATCTTTAGTGTTTCAGGATTCTCAACACTAGTTCCACCAAATTTTTGTACTATTAAATTCATCTGAAACATTCTAATGAGTTTATTAAAGATTTAACAGACCTAGTATTCTTAGATTTAATGAGCATTGATCTTCATATTCATTCGAAAAATTCTGATGGAACAGACAGTATTGATGAGATTGTTAGCAAATCGAAAGATCAGCAATTACAAGCAATATCTGTAACTGATCATGAGTATTTATCTGAGGTAAATGCTGAAGGAATTGAAATTATCTCTGGCGTAGAAATGAGTGTAAGCTGGAACGATCTTGATTCACAGAATCCATACAGCGGGATACATCTTTTAATTTACTTTTTAGAAAAGAATACTCCTCTTGATAAAATGCTTTTCAAAATAAGAGAGGATAAAAAAAATAGAAATTATGAGATTCTAGATAATTTAAAAAACATTGGTATCGAGATTGAGAAAGATGAATTAGAAAATTTTGAGACAAAAGTACCAGGACGTCCTCATATTGCAAACCTAATGAAATCAAAAGGATATGTAAGTACGTTAAATGAAGCCTTTCAAAAATATTTGGGTAATGGAAAAGTTGGTGATTCCCGAATTCATCAAAACCAAATTACAGATGTTATTCAAGTTGCTAAAGAATCTAAATCTTTAATATTTCTGGCTCATCCTCACACCTTGGTAAGTAATAAAAATTATTCTTTTTCAGAAAATTGGCACAATGAATCATTTTTTGAAATTCTAAAAAAATTAAAGTCTCTAGGAATAGATGGTGTTGAGACATATTACTCCAGTTACTCTAAATCGACTTCAAACTCACTAGAAGAAATTACAAATACTCTGAATTTGCTTAGAAGTGGTGGGTCTGATTATCACGGTATGAATAAACCTAATATAAATATAGGATTCGGATATGAGAATAATCAGTTGAATATTCCATACAACTTAATTGAAAAAATGAAAGCAAAACATGCGGAACTTTAAAAAACTGCTGGGACCAATTTCAATTATTTCTCTAGCCTATTTGATGAGCAGAATATTTGGGTTTATTAGGGAGATTCTTCTTGCAAGATGGACAGGTGTCTCGTCAGCAACAGACACTTTGGATCTTGCTTTTGTAATTCCTGATTTTTTGTTCTATCTTTCTGCAGGTGGATATTTAGCAATTACATTAATTCCTATTTTGTCCAAACTTCAAAAAGATAAACTTGTTGATTTAAATAATTACTTTCTCTCACTTTTAAGTGGTCTAACCCTAATATTTGGTATTTTTTCAATTATTTTCTTTATGTTTAGATATGAAATTGGTGAAATATTTGGAGTAATTGATATTGAGCTTTTTGTTCAAGTATTTACACCAATAATTTTTAGTCAGGTTTTCTTCTTTTCCGGAGCAGTCATGATGGCCTATCAATATTTCATGGGCGAGTTTAAATATGCTGCATTAGCTCCAGTAATATATAATCTTTCAATAATTTTCTTTGGTTGGATAAATTCTTCTACCCCGGAATCAACAATTTATGGATTTGCCATTGGTGGCTTTATAGGTTCTTTTATAGGACATATAGTTATTCAAGTATATGGGCTGAAAAAAATTGGTCTAAATGTAAAATTAATAAAACCAAAGATTCAAGACTTGACACATTACTTTAAAGTTTCAGTTCCTTTAATTGTTGGCCAATCAATTGCAGTTATGGATGAGCAGTTGTTTAGAATTTTTGGTTCCATGTTAAGTGTTGGAGCAATTGCATCATTTAGATATGCAAGGAGAATCGCCATTTTACCAGTGGGCGTTATGGCACAGGCAATAGGTGTTGCTAGTTTTCCTACTATGTCAAATTTATTTGTAAGGGAAAAATTTGAAGAACTCAAACAATTAATTCGTCAACAAATAGCAATATTATATTTTGTGAACCTAGCAATTGTGTTGGTGCTTATTACAAATAATGCTGAAATTATAAGTCTTGTTTATGAAAGAGGAGAATTTAATAGTAGTGATGTTCTCCGGGTTAGTTCAATAATGTCAATTGTTGCTTTTGGAATTTTGCCATGGTCATTAAACCAAATCGTTACTAGATCATTTTATGTACAATCTAATTATTGGTATCCCGTTCTGGTAGGAACTTCCTCGACTGTTTTAGCTACATTAATTATTTTGAATACTGAAAATAAATCCGAAATTAGTTACGCAACTATAATCATTTCTTCTTTATTTTTATATTCATTAATTTTATTAGCCACTTTAAAAATTGATGGCGAAAAAATTCTGAATAAAAATTTGATTAGCGATTTGATAATTTCTTCAGTTATTTATTTTGTTACTCTAGGAATTATTCAATTCCTACCAATATATAATTTTGGTAAGTTCTTATACATATTTATTTCCACAACAATAATTGCATTATCTTTTATTGTGTCTGTTAGTGTAATTAAAATGAAATATGTGAAAATAAATAAGGTTAGATAAATGCAAAAATTTCCATTAAAAAAAGGTTTATCAGATGTTAATGAGCTTCATGATGAAATCAATGAGTACATAAATGTTTTGATGGGACATATTAATCCTCCAATATCCGATGGTATTGATACTCTTTTTGAAGTTAGTAGTACCTATCTTGCAAGAGCTAAAGAAATCGAAATTAAATTATTAGAAAGAGAAAGAAGTGGAAATATATCTTCAGGTGATGAATTAAAAAAATTTAGAACAGGTGAACTTAGAAGTTTTATAGAATTGTGTAAGAGTGCACAAAATCAAGGTTCAAGAAGAATTACTATGGCTTTGAGTGAGTTAAACCTAAAAGATAATTAGCTTAAGTCTTCAACATCAAAAATTTCCTGCGCTGCTGTTATCCCACCATCTTCACTTTTGTTTGTAATTTCACTAATTTCTATAATTACACTTATTTCGATTCCCATCAATTTTGCTATTTCAGATTTAACCAAGTCATTTATCTCAGATGACTTCTTTAATTCATCAAAAAGAAATTCGTTATTTTTATCAACTAACAAAATAAGATCACCATTCTCTCGAACCTCAGGCTTAATTGATGTCAAGTAAGAAAATTTTCTTGAAGACAGTATCTCTTTCAGAGAATTTAAAATTTTGGGCCAGAATATATCAAAATCCTCGATAGATTGTTTTTTTGTTGATTTTTTTTCTTTTTTCTTCGATTCAGGCTTAACCTCAGTATGTTTTTTTGAATCGTTTAAATCACTTTCATCATTTAATTTTGGCTGTAATAAATTTGATTGGCCTTCTAGAAGATCCAACCTGTATCCTATCGACTTTACGTCTGAACCAAATTCTGGCTTTACTAATTTCATCATGAATAGTTCAAGTTTTAAATGCTGAGAATTTGAGACAGGTAATGTTGAATTTATTTCATCTATTAGATCAAGAATTCTTACAAGTTGCTTTGCAGAAATTTTTTCATTTGCTTTTTCTAAATTTTTTGAAAAATTTTCTGACAGAGATTTTAATTTTTCATCGTCAGGTAAATATTTCAAATAAAACAAATTTCTAAAAAATTCAGATACAGAATTAGTTATATCGGAAGGTTGTAATCCTTTCGAATATGCATTTCTAATTACAGTCAAAATTTTGCTCGTATCTTGAAACTCAATCGATTCAATTATTTGATCTATCTCTGACGATCCTAGTTTGCCAACTAAGCTAAAAATATTCTCAACTGTTAGACCAGAACCAAATGTATTATTTGCCTGCTCAAGTAAGTTAATTGCATCTCGAAGTGACCCGTCAGAATAGGATGCAATGATCTGTAAGATGTCTTTTTTAAAATTAATCTTTTCTTCTTTTGAGATTTGCTCAAGAACGTTGATTATTTTTTCATCCGTAATTTTCTTAAACACAACTTGAGTTGTTCTACTTCTAATGGTCTCAATTACTCTGTCAGGCTCAGTGGTTGCAAGAATAAAAATAACGTGCTCTGGTGGCTCTTCGAGCGTTTTTAGAAATGCATTAGATGCAGCATTCGATAACATGTGCACCTCATCCAAAATAAATATTCTTTTTTTCCCAGGAGATGTTGCTATAAAATTTACGCTTTCGTTCATGTCTCTAATGTCATCGACTTTATTATGGGATGCAGCATCAATTTCAGAAACATCAAAAATAGGGTCACATCCAAGTTCTTTAGCAATTATTCTTGCAAGGGAAGTTTTTCCGACACCCTTTGGTCCAGAAAAAAGATAAGCATGACCAATTTTATCATCCGAAATTTGTGATGAAATAAGAGCTACTGCTTCATCCTGACCAACCATCTCATTTAAGTTTTGAGGCCTATATTTTCTATAAAATGCTTGTTCCATATTACTAAATGCTAATAGCTTACACATCTATAGTGCACTGAAGAATTAAACTTAGTCAAATGAGAATTGGAGTAGATTTAGACGGTGTTGTTGCAAACTTCACCAAAGGTTGGACGACACAGTATGAAGCTGAGTTTGGGAAAAAAATTCTTGAAAAAGACATTACCGAATGGGGTTTATCAAAACCACTCACTCATTTTGAAGAAGAGATAGATTTTTGGAAATGGGCAAAAGATATAAACGGTTCGTCAATTTTTAGAAATTTAGATATTTACGAAGATTCTCTAGAAATTCTATATGACTTATCGAAGATGGGGCATGAAATAGTTATCATATCCTCAAAGCCATGGTGGTCAATTCATGATACATTGATGTGGCTAGGTGAAAAAAAAATTCCAACAAAAGAAATACATTTCATTGAGGATAAATGGAAAATTGATTGCGATGTTTACATTGATGATGCGCCGTATCAGCTCGATAATTATGTTAAAAATTTAAAGAATAAAGTTATTATTAGATTTGTAAGAGAATACAACGATCCGGTAACAGGTGTTCTTGATTTGAATGAATGGAAAGATTTAATTCCTTTATTAAATTCTCTTTAACAATTAATCTGAAATCATGAACGATTCCTTCATTCTTAGAGACAGAAAATGGCGAGAAACTAACGAAAGAATAACTTTATCTTCCAATGCAATGCTTTCTGAAAATTCCAAAGGTAGATTAAGTCATGAGGAGCATGACGAGTTTAGAACTATTTTTGAAAGAGATAGAGATCGAATAATTCATTCAAAAGCATTCAGGAGATTGAAGCATAAGACTCAAGTGTTTATAAACCCTGATGGTGACCATTTTATTACAAGGATGACTCATACCTTAAATGTAACTCAAGTTGGAAGATCCATTTCAAAAACCCTTGGTCTAAATCCAGATTTAACTGAAGCTATATGTCTAGGTCATGATGTGGGTCACTCACCTTTTGGTCATACTGGAGAAGAAATACTTAATGAAATGCATCCTGATGGCTGGAGTCATTCTGAAAACTCAGTTAAAATTTTTAGCAAAATTGAAAACCTTAATCTTAGTGTTGAAACTATAAATGGCATTGAAAAACATCCTTGGAGATATACTGAAAAGCCTTCCACACAAGAAGGAATGATTTGTAGGTTTGCAGACAGGATTGCCTACTTATCTCATGATGTTGAGGACGCATTAAGAGCGAATGTAATCAAAATTAGTGATATTCCAAACAAAATTACTAAAGAACTTGGTACCCCTGGAAAGCAATGGATCAATAGTTTGATTTCTGGAATATTTAAAGCTTCAAATAGTAACGAACTAGTAATGGATTCTGAAATTGGAGAAATTATGAATGAATTAAGAGAGTTTATGTTCGAAAATGTTTATCTCAGAAAAGAAACTAACGATCAAAGAAAAGAATGTAAAAATATTGTACAAACGCTTGTCGAATATTTTATAGAAAATAAAAATGAACTACCAAAAAATTATATACAAAGTGAAGATGATATTGAAAACTCTATTGATTATGTTGCTGGGATGACCGATAGGTTCGCAATCTCAACTTTTGAAAAAATTAATTAAAATCAGGGTCTCTTTTTTCAAGAAATGCCAGTACACCTTCTTTAAGGTCGTCAGAAATTAGATAGGATGTGTTCCACAATCTAACAAAATCAAGTGCCTGATCAGTTGTTAGGTCTTCTCCTTTATGTAAAATTTCTTTTGTACCCTGAACAATATTTTTTGAATTTGAAGCAATCTCTTTAGCCATCTCCAACCCGGCTTTGTGGAGTTCTTCAACATTTTCATATGTATTGCTTACAAATCTTATTTTTTCCGCATGTTCTCCATCAAACTTTCTACCTGTGAAAGCTAGCTCTCTTAAATCTCCTTTTGAAACAATTTTTGGCATCCTTTGTAAGATTCCCACATCTGCAACAAGTCCAAGTTTTGTTTCACCTATAGAAAAAACTGCGTCTCGAGTTGAAAGTCGAATGTCGCAAGCTGAGACCATACTCGTAGCTCCACCGATACAAAAACCATGGGCTAATGCAATTGTTGGTATTGGAGAATTTGCAATTCTGGTAAATGCATTTTGTAGGTCCTCTATTAGTTTCATTGTTTCTCTTCTGTCGCTTGCCGTGGAAGATAGATTCTCGTTTAAATTCATGTCTTGCATTAATACTGTTATGTCAATGCCTGCAGAAAATGCATCTCCCTTACCTGCCAACAAAATACACCTTGCTTCTTCTTTTTCTACTATCTCTTCTATTAAGTCAGGAATGCCAAACCATACATCAAAATCTAATGCATTTTTTTTATCCGGTCTGTTAATCCAAATATAAGCAACATCATCTTTAATTTCTTTTATTAATTTATCTTCCATATAAATAATCTTAGTAAGATATTTCCATGGATGTATTTGAAGCTTTGTATACAACAAGGGCTATGAGAAGAGTAAAAGAAGATCCAATACCTGAGGATGTTATTAAGTCCATAATTGATTCAGCAATTCGTGCACCAAGTGGCTCAAATCGTCAGGATTGGAAATTTGTTGTTGTAACTGATAAAGAAGTACGTGAAAAACTTTCTGACATTTATAAAGAAACTTGGGATTATTATGTGAAATCTTTTTACAACAATTCAGAGGATTTAGGTGCATCAAACTTGAAAGATAAAGATCAAATTGAATCAGTAAAAAGGATAAGTAATTCGGCAAGTTGGTTGGCAGAAAACTATCATAAAGTACCTTTATTAGTACTTGCCTTTTCTAGGAATGATCCAACTGGATCGTCAATTTATCCGGCTATTTGGAATTTAATGCTTGCTGCTAGAGGACATGGTATTGGCACTTGCCTTACCACAGTCATGAGTTTTAAAACAGACGACGTGTATGAAGTTCTTGAGATTCCAACCGATAAAGGTTGGGCATTAAATGCAACAATAACTGCAGGTTATCCACTTGGAAAATGGGGTGTTGCTGAAAGAAAGCCAGTTGAAGAAGTCACTTATTTAAATAAATGGGGTGAGTCACCAGATTGGAATCTAACTGAACCTCTTTGGAATTATTAAAAATACCAAATTAAAAAAGACATAATTGCACGCCCGGAGGGAGTCGAACCCCCAACCTTCTGATCCGTAGTCAGACGCTCTATCCAGTTAAGCTACGGGCGCTTGGCGGAGAGGGAGGGATTTGAACCCTCGAGGGGACTTTCGTCCCCCACTCGCTTAGCAGGCGAGCGCTTTAGACCACTCAGCCACCTCTCCAAGCATGCGGAGGGAGTGGGATTCGAACCCACGGTATGGAATACATACATTAGTTTTCAAGACTAACGCCTTCGTCCGCTCGGCCATCCCTCCAAATTTAAAATCTTTTGTGCGGAGGGAGAGGGATTCGAACCCTCGAAGGGGATAAACCCTTACACGCTTTCCAAGCGTGCGCACTAGGCCAGACTATGCGATCCCTCCATGTAAAAGATCTAAAGTATAAGTTTACTTATCTCTTACTTTCAAAGAAAGAGGATAATATAACTTCAGATTCATGGGACAAAATATTATCTCTTATCTCAACAAAGTGATTTAGCCTTTTATCTTGAGGAATATTATATAAGGTGTATGCGGCTCCTGACTTTAAATTAGGAGAACTATATAAAAGTGTCTTTATTCTTGCATTTACAATAGCACCCGCACACATTGGATCTGGCTCCAATGTTATTGCAAGGGTAGTTCCTTCAAGTCTCCAGGTTTTTAAAATTTTAGATGCCTCTTTTATTACAAGAATTTCAGCATGCGCGGTTGGATCTTGGTCTATTTCTCTTCTGTTATGAGCTTTTGCAATTAACTTATCCTCTTCATCGAAAATAGCGGCACCAATAGGAACTTCATCTATTTCAAGAGCCCTTTTTGCTTCTTGTAGGGCTACTTCCATTTTTTCTATGTCAGATTTATAATTCATTTCCCTAAACTTATTCTAGGAGGGATCGCATAGTCCGGCCTAGTGCGCGACACTCGAAATGTCGTGAGTCTTTAAAGGCTCCGTGGGTTCGAATCCCACTCCCTCCGCTTTAAATTCTCTTCTATAAAGCATAAATAAACCTACAATATTCTGATGGTTGAATTTGGTATTTTTGCATTTGTAACTTCTATTACTCCTGGGCCCAATAATTCAATGCTAATGGCTTCTGGAATAAGATTTGGAAGGAAAAGATCACTGCCTCATTTTTTTGGTATTTGGTTAGGTTTCAATTTTTTGTTCTTCTTAGGAGGTAATTTACTTTCATACGTTCCAGAGGTAATTTTTCAATACCTACAATATGCAGGCTACATAGTGATTTTATATATTGCCTATAGAGTTGCAATAACTAAAACCACGATAAAAGAAGGTAGCGATGAAGAAAAACCATTCACTTTTCTACAAGCTGCATTGTTTCAGTGGGTTAATCCGAAAGGAGTCGTAATGGCAGTATCAGGCTTGACTGCTTTTCAGATACCTCATTTACAAGC
>Ga0207916_1000073_pt1 | contig 15853 bp, 14 predicted proteins | sample DeeseametaMP1141_FD_184194 | JGI IMG/M metagenome (GOLD analysis project Ga0207916, IMG submission 184194) | Marine microbial communities from the Deep Indian Ocean - MP1141 (SPAdes) | ecosystem: Environmental > Aquatic > Marine > Oceanic | place: South Indian Ocean | collected 2011-03-05 | reverse complement strand
TGAAAATAATCTTTGATTGCCTTCATGAAACCCCCCTCAAAGTCCAACAAAACACCATCTACATCAAAAAAACTACAATACATTTTTTTTCTTCTATGGGAATACTAAATTAAAGGGCTGAGAACAAGTTGCATTAACACAAAGTCTGTAATGCTAAATTTGTACAAAAAATATTAAAATTAAAAAAGAAGGGATTAACCGGAGGTTATCTTGATTTAAGCTTGTTTCACCCCCGTTAGCTATAATAGTGACCAGACATCTTCCAACCTTAGTCTGCATCGATTTTCCTGGTACATGAAATCTTTCAACATTTTGTAGGGAGGAATTAAAAACCAAGATTTCCCTGATACACCATAAGGCTTTTGCGGGGGTGTTTTATGGTTCGCCAGTCTGTTTTGTGAGACTACATAATTTTTGGCGAACTTAAAAAGAGTAAATTTATTTTAAAGATTTTTTTAACAAAAGTAAAGCATTATTGTATGAAATTGAACTACTCATCGACAGTAAAATGTAAATCACCTGGAAATGAGTGGTTAGAATTAAACTGAGAAAAGAACTGAGATGAAATATTTGTCTTTTAGTGGCATTTAATTTTCTGATATAATTAAACGTAAAAGTCCAAATTTTCTATCCATGATCACACGTTTCTGCTGCTAGAATCATCTGTGTTGTTTAGCCTGCCACCACAAGTTTTAATCATTCTAGTTTTCTGTTTGATATTTGCTCTCACTTTCCATGAGTTCGGCCATGCTTATGTAGCCCATCTTTGTGGAGACGACACGGCAAAAATGGCTGGTAGAATGACACTGAACCCTATCGTTCATTTAGATCTCTTTGGCAGTTTAATGTTGCTCATGGTAGGTTTTGGCTATGCCCGTCCGGTGCCGGTTAATCCTAGAAATTACCGTATCAGCAATGCAGATTTTTATGTTGCTTCTGCGGGGCCCATTATGAATTTACTGTTAGGATTTGGTGCTGCTTTTTTGTTTCGCTTTCTGGCACTGAATAACTTGACACTACTGGCTGGAGTACCAGTACTGGAAATCCTTTATCTGTTTATTTTAATTAATTTTAATCTTTGCCTTTTCAACTTAATTCCACTTGGTCCACTGGACGGAAATTCAGTGTTTCCTCATTTTTTACCTTCAGACTTAAGAAGACGTTTCCAGAACTGGAATTACCGTTATGGCTCACAGGCCTTGATAGTGCTGGTATTATTAAGTATGTTTTTGCCTGGATTCAGTGCTTTCAGCTGGATTTCGAGCATTAGTAAAAGCATGATTAGCGGACTTCTTTAGATTGCCACTTTTCAACTTCTGAAATCCTCAGACACAACACTAAATGTTTTATAATAATTACAAATGACGCTTGAAGAATTAAAATCACTTTTTCTAGGGTATTGCCGTAAAGAGGACGGTGCTCCAGACAAACAACTTTTTGGCTTGGAGTATGAAAACTTTGTGATGGTTCCTAACAATGATGACGGTGAAGAATGTTTCCACCCGTTACCTGTTGAAGGAGAATCCGGAGTTTTCAGGGTTTTGGAAAATTTAGTAGAACTGACCAAAAACAGTGATGATCCACTGGAAACAGTATATGAAAAAGACATGCTTTTAGCACTGATTAGTCCTGCAGGATCAAAAATAACGGTTGAGCCTGGAGGACAAATTGAACTTTCTGATGCACCAAGAAAATCTCTTTTAGATGCATATAACTCATTACAGGATTATTTGAAGCTGCTTGAAAAAGCGGTTTCAGATTTTAAAGGAAAGCTTTTGTTTCAGGGCGTGCAGCCGATCCATTCTTTGGATAAATTGCCGTTTTTTCCAAAAAACCGTTATCGGATTATGTTTCAACACATGTTGAAAACCGGTACACTCGGTCAATGGATGATGAAAGGATCTTCTGGAGTACAGGTCAGTATTGATTATGCTTCCTTAGAGGATTTGCAGAGAAAATTTATTTTTCTGAATCGCCTCTCACCTTTTTTGACAGCTATGTTTGCTAATAGTCCTTTGAATGATGGGAGTCCCTGCGGTTTTCTTTCTTATCGCTCACATATTTGGGAGAATACGGATAATTCACGTTGCGGTCTTCCTGAAATCTTTTTAAGAGACAATTTCCGTTTGGAGGACTACATCAATTGGTCATTAAAGGCAGCACCATATCATTTGATGCGTGAAGGTGAAGTTGTTGAGACAACTGATTGGAATTTCAAACAACTTTTAGAAGGAAAACATCCGGATCTAATAATTACTCCTGAAGACTGGGAAGATCATTTAGGAATGCTGTTTCCAGACATCAGAATTAAAAATATCCTGGAAGTGCGTGTTGTTGACAGCGTACCGCCTAAATATATAATGGCGATTCCGGCATTGATAGGAACATTGCTCTATAATGAATCAGCTTTTTCTTACGCACAATCTTTACTAATGGACCTGCCGCAGGATGAATTTAAATTGTACAAAAAAGCTGCTGCAAAGGATGGATTGCAGGCAGAAGTTAATCAAACTAACTTTGCAAAGACAGGAAGGAAACTGGCAGAAATCGCTCTGCAGGAACTTGGATCAAAAGATGAAAATTGGTTTCTGCCTTTTTTTGAAGAATTCACCAAAGAGGGTCGATCTCCGGCAAACGAGACTCTGGACCAGTTCCGGGAATGTGGAGAAGACCCGGACAAGTGGCTTGCTAAAGTCTTAAATAACCCGGATTACTGACTGGGCCAGGTTACTTGTTTAAATGCCATCTCCTCCTGAATTGCGGAAGGTTTTTTGTCTTCAATTCCACGAGTCACTTGAACAGAATAGTGACCATCAGATTCTCCAGTATAACCTTGTAACGCAGGAGTCCCGTTAATACGTATTGTCGCCAGATTTTCTTTACCCAGTAACGGCAGTAACTGTCCCACTTCCAACTTTCCTTTTGTTTCACCCAAATCTGCCTTCCCCAATTCTGCAACAACCGAATATTCTTTCTTTTCCAGAATGTCCATGAAATGCCGTTTAACATGCGGAGAATAATTTTCTATGGATTCAGGCGCAATAACTCTTTTGTTTTCAAGATGACTAAGCAGTGGATCAAGCCCCGAAGAAGGTAAACAGAGTAAAATCTCTGATTGAATATCTTGAACACTAAGCCGAACACTACCCACGAAACAATATTCGTAGGGCAACATGACTTTTGCCCTTTGAGGATAAATGGTTACACGATTGAGATTAAGCTCCACATCTGCAATATTGAGCCAGCTTTTTTCAAAGTCTTCTATCATAGGTTGCACCAAAGCGAGTAAATCTTTCTGGTGTTCCTTCATCAACTTGCCCAGGGAAGAACGTTCGAGTGTTATTCCCGCCTTTGTGTTCAAGATCAACTTTAAAAAAAATGTATTGTCTACAAGGAACAGACCACGGCTCTGGTTCGGCGTTTCAAAAATATAGATTGGCTGTTTAGATACAGAACTCAAAAAATTTTCAAAACGTATTTTTTTCACATTTTCCGTAGAGACCTCAAACATCAGGTTCTTTTTAGCATAAAGCCTGTCCTGTAAGAGAGATGCCCATCTGCGGAATACAACGTCCATTAATTGGTGTCGCCCTGTTGTCAGATGAACTTCTGCCAGTTCAAAAGTCTTTACGGGAATTTCTGTTCGGTGAAGCATAGTTTAAATTATTCCTGAACGATACCAACAATTCGAATACCAAGTTTATCATTGTTGATTTGAATAACTTCCCCAAGAGCAATTGTTTTACCGTCGAGTACCAAATTCACCGGTTCTCCTGCAACTTTATCTAGTTCAATAATGCTCCCATAAGTTATCTGTGTGATTTCTTCGCCTGTAAGTTGAGTACGTGCTATTTCAACCACGGCTTCATGGTGAAATTTTAACAGCATGTCTGCATCTAAGGGGACTGCTGATGTTTCTGATGCCTCAGTTTCAATTGGCATCTCGCTCTCTACTTTTTCAATAACAGGTGTTTTCTCAATTTCAGGCTCTACTTCTACGTAATCAGATGCATCCATTTGCTCACCTGTTACCTCATTCTCTTCCTGGGAATCTGCTGATGTTTCTGATGCAGAATTTTCCTCCGTTTCATTATCAAATTTTAGTTCGTCAATTTCACTTTCTCCGATATCAACCAGATCAGTCTCAGCATTTTTCTGTTCAGTCTCAGCCTCTTCAGAATCTTTTATGTCATCCAAAGCATCAATTCCAAGCTCCAGATCTTCTGTATCATTTGCTTCACTTTCTCCACTATCTTCAGAAATCTCGGGATCGTGCAGCATCTCCAAAACCTCAGACGACTCAGTATCGGCCTCCTCAGCAGGAAGACTTTCTCCGGATTCTTCTACTGCATCAGTTTCACCTGATGAATCTGTAATCTCCTCTGGATCAAGATCTTCGGACAAATCCATATTATCCGACAAATCTAATTCTTCCACTTCTTCTTCTGTACTTTCTCCAGAATTTTCTGCATCGTCAAATGCCTCTGGCTCACTGGATTCCGATGCTTCTTCTTCTTCTTCTTCTGTACTTTCTCCAGAATTTTCTACATCGTCAACTATCTCTGGCTCACCCGCTTCGGATGCTTCCGGCAACTCTGTTGCTTCTTCTTCTGTACTTTCTCCAGAAATTTCTGCATCGTCTGATGCCTCAGACTCACCTACATCTAATGCTTTGTCAATTTCTCCATCAATATCATCTACAAAAGAATCGTCAGAATCAGAGTTTTCTTCGCTTTCGTCACCATCCAGTTCATCCAGCAAGCTTTCTACGGAATCACTACTCTCTTCTTCAGTTTCTTCCTCTTCAAAAACCATATCTTTTTCTCCATTTACTGATTCATCAGTTTCTTCTTGTTGAACATCCATTTTTAAATCCTCAACAAGATTCCCAATTTCATCCATGCCAAGATCTATTGGCTCTTCATCCGGTTCACTGTCTAATTCCTCTGACTCAGTGTACATATCATCCAAATCAGATTCAGCAAGCGATTCTGAAGAATCATCTGTGATTTGATCATCATCTAACAGTTCTGTGTTTCCAGGTTCAACTAAAATATCGGTCGGACTGTCCTCATCAGATAGTTTAATTTCAAAATCATCAGACTTTTCTGCCATTGACCCTCAAATTAGACGTTTCTCTTTTACTGAAAGTTAATAATTTTTTTAAATAGTATGTTGACTTAAGAATATAATCTTCGCTTTTTTTCAATTTAATCATTTTCCACGAATGAACTTCACTAAAAATGCCATATCCGGCTTGGTTTTGGCAAGTCATTTCTTAAAATAGGTAATTATTTTAGCAATTTTTCAGTTAATAAAAAAACTTGAATTGCTTTTAAATTCTATCAACCTGCTACTTTTTTATAATAATCATACCATTGTTAAAGATTAACTTTTGATTTAAACAGGGATTTACAATCATGATACCTTCGGTTATGATAAAGTTTAAACTTGGCAGTGCCCGTTCAGTATTACTACTTGAGTTAATCTGACTCACAGGCTAACACAATATTAATGAAAATACTCAAAAAAATTTTTGGTCCTGAAGACTCCCACAAGGATGTCAATGCCATTCTTGCCCGTGGTAAAAGTCTGCTTGAAAAAAACTTCTATGAATGGGCAACAGTAGAATTTAACAAAGCTCTTGCACTGAACCCAAAACTTGCCGCAGAAACTGTAACCAAACTATTTCAGGAAATGCAAGGTAGCGGCAACCCTGACGGGACAATAAGTCTGGGTACAATTGCCCTAAAAATGGACCCTAAAAACGTAGATCTTGCCAATCAACTTGGTAATACATACCGCAAAAAACAAGACTGGAATCATGCAAAAAATATGTACTTGCACTGCCTGAAGTATCATCCTGATTATAAAAACGCTGTTTATAATCTGGCTGCAACCACAGCAAAAGTTGAAGTTGCAGATGGCATGGCTATCTCAGCCATTGATGAGTTTGAAAATATGAAGGACTTTGTCCTTCCTGACATTGAAGAGGGCATGGGAATATTAGTCGAAATGCAAACTAATTTTGCTGTTGATACGGTTGAGGTTAATCAAGAACAAAGTCCAGACGAAAAAAATAAAACAAAAGTAATGCCTGAAAAAGGGGCTAAAGAGGACAATAATATAAAAATTAAAACTGATACTGATACTGATACTAATGACAAGGATGATTTAGACAGTATTGACGCTGTTCAAACTTTCAAATACATTACTTCCAATCTGGAGGCAGAAAGCTTACAAGAAAAGGAAGCTATTTTCACACTTGGCATTTATTGTTTGAAAAATAATGAAACAAAGATCGCCCAATATTCTTTGAAACGATTGCTGATGCGGGATAAAGAAAATGTGGATTTACGTTGTTTCCTTGTTCTTGCAATTTCAATCGATGGTAAGATAAATGAAGCAATTGAATCTTTTCAAAGCATACTTGGTCGAAATCCTAATCATCGCTACACCAATGTAAACATGGGGATCCTGTTAAGACACAAAGGAAAGATTCAGCAATCACGAGTTAGTTTTTTCACGACTTTCAGGCTACTTGAGAGATCTCAGGGAGACTATGATATAAAAGCATGTTTGGAAAATGCAGATAAACTTTTCAACAACAATCAAAAGAAAAAAGCTCTCGAAATTTATGAACCACTTATTTCTGAAATCACATCGGAAGTATTGCTGCATAGAATCGCCAAGCTTTATCTTGATAAAAAATTATTGGATGGCGCACTTGAAGTTTATAAACGTATACTTCGTAAAAACCGTCAAAATAAAGAGGCTCGTGAAGGTATTAAATCAATTCATACAGCATATTTGATTGAATCCGAAAACTTTCTTAAAAAAAATGACAAAATAAATGCAGCAGTGAAAATTGAAAAAGCTCTAAAAATTGCCGCAGGTATTAATCTGATTCAAAAAGCTATCAGTATCAACCTGCTGCTCAAAAATGAAAATAGAGTAGTGGAGTTGGAGGAGATGCTGAAAGATATCAAAAGAAAAGAGATTCAAAGTAAAGTTCAGGAAAAAATCAATAAAGCAGAGGAAGCTGAAAAAAAGACTGATTACAAAGGAGCTATCCGTTACTTTCAAGAGGCAATCAAGATTGAACCACAAAACAGCACATTAAAGAAATTAATTGACCTTTGCGTCCGCATCAATCGTCCTGATTTAACTGAAAAAATAACAGATTGGTTTAACAAGTATCAGCATTCTCTTCTGGAAAAAGAAAAAAAACAAGCTCGTGAGGAGTTGAAGCAAAGCAAAAATAATGGTGATGAATCTCAGAAAGATGGAATTTGATGCACAGAAAACGGGGATTAAATGGCGACTTTCATAATTTATTAAACTTGGATTCATTGGTTGACATTGTTTCCAACAATGTAGGAATACTCGTTATATTAGCTGTGTTCATGGCAATGTTTTCACTATTGGAAAAAAATGAGCAGGTAATTTCAAAAACACAATCGACAGAAAATATTGAAAAACTGAAAATTCCCTGGTCTCATGTTTCACAAAAAAACATCCTTTTGATTTTTCTGCGGAGTGACCGTTTATTGTACCTAGATCGTACAATAGTTTATCAAAGGCTAAAAAAATATCTCTCTGGTAGTGAACCTTTACCAAAACACGTCAATCTGGATCAATTTTCCATTGAACTCACAGTCGGAAGTGGGCACGCACACTGTCTTAAATTTCTTCCTTCTCCGAGAGCAGGACAGTGGTGGCATCAGTTTTCTCAGCGTAATGGGGTGATGAAAAAATTAATGAAAAAATATCCTCCGGAAGAAAACTACTTTTTTTTCTGGGTTGATCCAGACAGTTTTGAAATGTTCCGTGAAATAAGAAAATCTTTGTGGGATCTAAACTTTGAAGTAGGTTGGAAGCCAATCCGAATTGAAACCCCTTTGCGTTACTGCAGTGGGGTTGGTCAAGCACGAGAATTTCTACCACAATAACAATATGCTCAAAACAGCAATAATGCCTGTCACCAAAAAGACAGCTAGTTCAGCCAGTGATAAAGCCTTGATTGCAAAGTTAGTCAAGCAAATTCGGAGCTATGTTCAGGAATACGGTACAGTTAAAGATTCAGAGTTGCTTGAACAAGCCATTGCTGATATCCGGAAACACCACGAACATCAAAAACGTAAATCCGGACAACCGGTCATTATTCACCCCCTTCGTGTGGCAAACTATATCTGTCGAGCAGGACTGGATGCCCCAACAGTTGTAGCAGCCCTTCTTCACGATATCATTGAAGATACTAAAATTACACACAAAGACATCAAAAATCGATATGGTGCCTGGTATGCAGATATTGTCAGAGGGTTAACTAAAATAAAAAATCCGGAAAGTCCAAAAGAAGGAGAAGCAGATTATTTAGACGCAACTTATCAGCGTATGTTGAAAGCCATGACACAGGATGTTCGTGCTTTGCTGATCAAGCTGTTTGACAGACTCGATAACATGAGAGACATGGAAGCCATGCCACGCCACAAACAGCGTAGAATCAGCCTTGAAACTCTAAATGTATATGTACCTATAGCCGAAAGACTGGGACTAACACAGATTTGCCGGGAACACACCGAACTCTGTTTCAAACTACTGTACCCAAAGAGATATAATAAAACACTCACAGAAATTGATGAACTGAAAAAAGCCCGTACTTCAACAATAAATGGCATGAGGATTTCTTTGCTGAGAACTCTTGAAAAGAATAATTTAGCATATAAAACGATCGAGCCGCTATTTGTTCATCCTGCTTCCAGAATTCAGGAAAGAGGTCCTATTGACCATGTATTGGAAGGTTTCAGGATTATTGTCAAAAACAGCTTGGACTGTTTTAAAGCACTTGGAATAGTTCATACAAGTTTTTATGTAATTCCTTTGAAAATTAGAGATTACATCAGCAACCCTCTCTGGAATGGTTATGAAGGAATCCAGACAGAGTTAAGAATTGAGGGTGAACAAACATGTATTGAGATCGTTTCAGAAGAAATACTGAAAAAAAATCAGTATGGAATCATGGCTCATTGGCAGGGAAGTCCAACTGAGTTAGCTGACTATTACAGGATATACCTCAATCAACTTGATCAGTTGGCTGGTGATAAAGACGTTCGCATGCTCGAAGTTATGAGCTATGTACAGTCTGATCAGGTACAGGTCTATAGTCCCAAAGGTGATATGTTTGTTTTTCCAAAAAGTGCTACTGTGCTAGATTTTGCTTATGGGATTCATTCAGAACTTGGAAACCATTGCATCGGTGCCCTGGTAAATCCTTCTTCAGTAGGAACAACAAAAAAAAGGGTCCCTCGTGAGCGTCAGTTGTTTGCAGGGGAAGCTTTGCATATTCTCACAGACCGTGGAGTTCAGCCAAGAGAGGAGTGGCTTGAACAAGTCAAAACTGCAAAGAGCCGTGCCCAAATTAAACGTGCTTTGGAACAACAAAAAATAATCAGTGCCAGAAATTCTGGGCGGACATTATTGGAGCGGAAATTGCGAGATTATGGTAATGAGCAAGGCACAGAGAAATGGATCAAATCCAAGGCTGTAAAAGAGGCACTTAAAGCAGAAAAAATATCAGCAAACAAATTTTTTCAGGAAATTGGACTGCAAAAACGTCCTCTGAAAATGTTTCTCAGAAAATATAAATTGCTTCAGTATCAATATACTGGTCGTATAAAAGAGATGATAGGTTCAGAATTTTGGGGGAATATATTTGGTGGCGACAAAAACATTTTTTTGATCGAAGATATTCAAAATCCCTTAATCCGATTGGCTAGTTGTTGTTTCCCAATTCCTGGAGACAAAATCACAGGTTTTATCTGTAATGATCATGAAATTGAAATACACGTCACAAACTGCTCCAAATTAACTCGTAAAAATAAACGTCTGCAGCAAAACAAGATCCCAATTGATGTGGCATGGAAAATCTCTAAAAAAATAACTCGTTCTCACATTATTCATTTCCAAGTGATTGATGGAACAGGGATTCTTTTTAAAATAACGAAAATAATAAAGGATGCAGGTGTAGCAATAATTAATTCCGAAACCGCCGCTAAGAAAAATAAAGAGGCAGATATTCGTATAAAACTTGAATCGGTTTCCTGGCCAGTTTTTCATAAAATAGTTGAGAAGTTGAGACCATTAAAATTTGTAAAGGAAATCTGGGAAGAATCTCCCGATAGTGTTTAGTGGTATGGAAATTTTAGGGGTTTGTGTACAAAAAAATAAAAGAATAGCACTCTAATTTTTTATGGAACTTCCAACCTGGCTGGAAACCCGCTTGATGCAGGTTTGTGATTTGGTCTTTGCTGTCATACCCCAACAGACTCCTACTCTGGAAAAATTAGGGGAATGTAAAATTATTTCTCACCGCGGGCAGCATGACAACCAAGAAATTTTTGAAAACACTTTGACTGCATTTGATCATGCGCTAGAAACGGATGGGATTTGGGGTATTGAACTGGATTTTCGCTGGACAAAAGACTTGTATCCAGTTGTTTCCCATGATCCGGATTTAATGAGATTGTACGGTTCTAATACCAGTATTTCAGAAACAAAACTGGAAGATCTAAATCGAATCTGCCCTCATATTCCAACACTGGAAGAAGTACTTCAGCGCTACGGGGGAAAATTGCATTTAATGGTGGAGGCCAAAGAAGAATATTATCCTCAACCCGAAAAACAAAACAGGATACTGAAAGAACTTTTTTCTAAGTTAAAACCTCAAAAAGATTTTCATTTGCTCTGCCTGATTCCAGAAATGTTGGAATTAGTGACTTTTACCGAAAATTCAGCAAAAATTTTGGTTGCGGTTTTTAATGAAAAAATATTAAGTAATATCTCGTTAAATGAAAACTATGCCGGTCTTGGTGGGCATTATCTGTTACTTCACAGAAAATTAGTAAAGCAACATTTGGACTGCGGACAAAATATTGGAGTTGGTTATCCCAGGTCTAAAAATAATCTTTTTCGAGAAATTAACCGTGGAGTGGAATGGATTTTCTGCAATGACGCAGTAGGTTTGAGCAGCATTCTTCAAGCAGAATTGAAGAAGGCTCAATCACTCGTTGTGGAAGGAAGTGTCAACTAACAGGAAAAGAGACGCAAGCTATGAGTGATAAAACTGTTCGAGTTTTATTCACAGGGGGAGGTTCTGGTGGTCCAACCATACCCCTGCTGGCTTTGGCACAGGAAATCCGAGGACTAAAAAAGAACTCCGAATTTCTTTTCTTAGGCAGTAAATTTGGTCCGGAAAGAAAAATGGTAGAGCAAGCTGAGATACCGTTTTCCACCATTCCTTCAGGGAAACTCAGGCGTTATTGGAACTGGAGAAATTTTATCGATCCTTTGTATATCCTCGGAGGTGGAATAACAGGTTTGATTTATTTGCTCCGTTTCCGCCCACAGGTTATTGTTTCTGCAGGAAGTTTTGTTAGTGTACCGGTAGCTTATGCCGCCTGGCTTTTAAGGATCCCTCACGTGATTATGCAAATGGATTTGCGCTCCGGACTGGCTAACCGCTTGATGGCTCCAGTCAGCAGTGCGCTTGTATTCTATTTTGATAGTACTGCCAGTCAGTTTCCTTCCATATCTTTGAAACGAAAAATAGGCCCGGTTGTACGTCAGGAAATATACTCTGCCAGTGCAAAACGTGCAAATGAACGTTTTGGTCTACATCCGGAACGCCCGCTTATACTTGTCACAGGAGGCGGTCAGGGAGCAGTTGGTTTGAATCAAGCCATCTTTCCCTTGATAAAACATTGGCTTGTTGATTTTCAAGTTGTACACCTCACTGGAACAAAATGGAATAATTCTTTGGAACAAGAATCTTCCGCTTTTTCTCATCCGGATTACCACCAGATAGAAACTATCCATGAAGGCATGGGTGACTTGCTTTCCAGGAGTGAAATAGTGTTGACACGCGCAGGAATGGGGATTCTCGGTGAACTTGCTGTTTTACAAAAAGATACTGTTCTCATTCCACTTCCGGGAACACATCAGGAAGATAATGCTTTGATTATCAAAAAATACAAGGCTGCAGAAATAATTTCGCAGGTAGATTTAGCTTCCACTGGCCTAGAGTGGTGGAATAGTTTTTTGGAAAAACGTGTTCCGGGAGAAATGGGGAAAAGGCTTCATGAAATTCTGCAGGATGGTGGAACGAATGATTTTGCACATTTGGTTTTTGAGATAACTGATGAAAGGTGAAAATGGTTCTAAAATCAAAATGTTGCAAATTTTTTAATGCGCTAGTTTTGCAAGTACGACATAGTAAAGGTTTGTGGATCGTAATCCTTTTATTATTCTTTGGTACCACGTCCTGTGCACTTGGAAGCGGGAAGTTTTACGAGTGGTGCAAAAAAAGAGAATTCCCGGCCATTTGTAAAAAATATTTTTAGTCAATTATATTTGTGTCTTTGATGAAAATTGGAATCCTTTGCGCCATCCCCAAAGAAATACATTTTTTTGAATTGCTTACAAATTCTGGACAGCAGGTTGGTGGTAGAACTTTTTTCAAAAGCAAACATTCTTTCCATGAGCTGATTATAGTTGAATGTGGGATAGGGAAAGTCAATTCAGCGATGGTTTCCACGATTCTAATTCAGGAATTTAAGTGTGAAATTCTTATTTTTTCCGGAATCGCGGGAGGTATTGATCCGGATATGGAAATTGGAGAAGTTTTGATTGGTGAGTCTTTGATTCAGTATGATTACGGTGCACTGAAAGACGGAAATATCCGAGTTTACCGTGCAGGGGAAATACCCATGGGGCTACAGAAAAATAAAGCAGAATTTGTTCTAGATCCGGTGATAAAGGAAAAAATCAATACCTCACTTCCAGATGTCCGGATGGGTACTATCCTGACCGGAGATGTTTTTCTTCAGTGTCAAGAAACCAGGAAAGAGTTGTATGAAAAATTTGGTGCGCAGGCCGTTGAAATGGAAGGAGGAGCAATTGCTCAGGTTGCAGAACAATTTGGAATACCTGCAATCGTGGTACGTTGTCTCAGTGATTTAGCTGGAGCAAATGGACACAAACTCTCCTCTACATCATTGAAAAAAGCCGCAAAGAGTTCATTCGAAACTGTGCAGTCCATTTTGAATGCTTTGCTCTAATTGCAGCAGATCTTCAAAAATAGCAGCGCAGTTCAAAATAGGGTGAACCTGCGCCTAATTCCGGATTGATCCGAAATCCATCTTTTGCAACTGGATAAAGCTCTTTGACCCTGTTGTATTTGCGGTTAAGGTGATTGTCTCTGCAAACAACGCTGACGGATTGCCTTTTGTCTTCAAAAACACAGACCAAAGTTTTTCCTTCCAGCAGCAACTCAGATTCTATCCGGGTCCAAAAACTTACCATCCTGCACTCAGCCAAATTTGCTGCAGATTTGATTTTTCCTTCTGAATCAACAGGGATAGTGTGGCTCTCAGTTCCGTAACCATTTTCGGAAACCAGAATCTCCCATTTAAAATAGTCTGCAAATAATTCCGTAGAGAGGATGAGTGAAATTAGTAAAATAAACAACCATTTAAGCATAAATGATCTTATTGTAGAATCTTGTTCCAGTACCATAAAAGACACAAAAAATAGTTTTCTTGAGTGGTCCCCTGGAATCCTAAAGTCTTTAATCCAAAAATATTTCCAATCTTGTCACATCCGTTCTGGTGGTGAGATTCCAATGAGGTGAAGACCCTGCAGGAGAGTTTCAGCAACACAGTGAAATAAAAGTAATCTGGCAGCTTGCAGCATTTCAGTTTCAGCATGCTTTACTGAACATGTGTTGTAGGCACGGCTGAAATCTTTGGAAAACTCATAGAGCATCCGGGCAAGTAAGGAAGGACGGTATTGCTCACCGGATTTAAATACAGTGCGATTGAAATCCAGCATCTGTCGTAAAAGCTTTTTTTCATTGGGATGTGCTAATAGTGAAAAGTCCACATCAGAGACCACTTCACGAGAAATTTGCCGACAAATGCTCCTGATTCGCACGTAGGCATAAACCAGATAGGTGCCGGTATCTCCTTCAGAAACCAGCCAGTCGTCCATTGAAAACACAATCTGCTTATTTGAGTCTTGATTTAGCATACCGTATTTAATGGCTGCCACTGCAATTTTTTGAGCCGTTTCTTCAAGTTCTTTCTTACTCCATTCCTGCCGATGTTCTCCTAGATGATTGGATTGGATACTTTCAATGATTTCTTTGCGCAACTGCGAAAACAGAATCACATTTCCTGCACGAGAACTCATTTTACCTTCTGGAAGCATCACAAGTGCATACGGCAAATGGAAACACTTGTCGACTTGCTCATAGCCCATTCTTTTGAGGGTGGCAAATACTTGTTTAAAATGCAGCGTCTGTTCAGCCCCAACCACATAAATTGAGCGCTTCACTCCAAACTGGTTAAATTTGTGTTGTGCAAGTGCAAGGTCTTTTGAGGAATAGAGGGTGTTCCCATCTGATTTCAGGAGCATAAAAAAACCAAGTTCTTCCTCCTCAAGATCAATCCCAATTGCACCTTCTGAATACTGAAATATCCCTTTTTTTTCTCCTTCAATTACAATTTGCCTGCCTTCTTCATCAACCTCGGACTCATAGAAAATATGGTCAAAACTTACATCCAGCCACTCATATATTTCTTGAAAATCCATCAAAGACCATTCCCGCGTTTTTTCCCATTCTTGAATGAATTGCTCGTCTTTTGCTTCCAGTTTTTGCTGAATTTGACTGATTTCTTTCTGAAACTTAATTTTCTCTTGACCTTCTGCTTCATCCAGTTTTTTTACTGCATGCGTGTAAAGTTCACCTAACCACTCTCCACGAAATTTTTCCGGAGGAGTTTCAGTGTTGTAATTACTATAAAACCACAAACATTTTGCGATATGTGCTCCAACGTCACCAATGTAGTTTGCTCCGACTACATCATAGCCGTTGTAACAAAAGATACGGCACAAACTATCTCCAAGCGCCACATTACGCATATGTCCAACATGAAAACCTTTGTGTGTATTTGGTTGAGAAAATTCAATCATCACCCGTTCACGGGAAATGTTGGAGGGCTCTGTGAAATACTTTCCACAGAAAACATCAGGTAAGACTACTTCAGCCATTACAGCAGCAGAAACAGTAAAATTCAGATAGGAGTCTTTTGCCTGGATTGAAATTAAAGGGGTTTCCGGTGAGATATACGATTGAAGCTGCTCTGCCAGTTCCACAGCAATTTGAAAGGGGGGGCGTCGCAAACTTTTAGCAAAGCTAAAGCATGGGAGTGCATAATCTCCCATATCAGGATTGGGTGGTTTCTCAACTAATTCGTTGAATGATGATGTATCCCAAGTTCTTGAATCATCAATGTTGTTTAGAACCTTTGCGGTCCAATCACAGATCGTTTGTTCAAATATATTCATCCAAGATCAATCGTTAAATCTTGGGTAAACCAGTTATCCACAGTACCCAACAAACCTGCTTTCCATCATTATTAATGAAATTTTAAAGATAAAATTTCTTTCAACCCTCAACTTTTTCCCGCCGCACTATTCTTCCACGTTTCAGATCATAGGGGGAAAGTTCTATTGTGACTGTATCTCCGGGAAGTACACGAATCTTATACATTTTCATTTTTCCCGACAAATGACCAATAACAACATGATCATTTTCAAGTTTTACCCGAAAAATGCCTTTGGAGGATTCAAGTACAATCCCCTCGACTTCTAGTTTATCTTCACTCAAATGCTGTTCTCCTTTACTAAAAAATTATCTCAGTTATTTTAGTTTAATATAAAGATTTAACAACTTATACTAATTAAATTCAAGGATATATCAAGTGATTTGAAGAGTTCAGACTTTCTTGTCTCT
>Ga0207916_1000071_pt1 | contig 15952 bp, 14 predicted proteins | sample DeeseametaMP1141_FD_184194 | JGI IMG/M metagenome (GOLD analysis project Ga0207916, IMG submission 184194) | Marine microbial communities from the Deep Indian Ocean - MP1141 (SPAdes) | ecosystem: Environmental > Aquatic > Marine > Oceanic | place: South Indian Ocean | collected 2011-03-05 | reverse complement strand
CAAACTTTTGTATTACAAGCTAAATGGTCAGCTGGCATAGAGTGGAAACCTGGATATGTAGCATATTTATTTTGCTCATAGTGTCCACCTGCATAGTTTGTAGCTAAAGATGAATAGTCGGCACCATCAATTAGACCAGTTTGTAAAGCAGTTGGAACTTCACCAAAATCCATCACGATCGGCTTAGCACCTAATGCTGTAAAGATCATACTTTCCATTCCTGGAGGCGATCTAAATTTAAAGTCTTTGATAGACGCAACATCTGGAATTGGTTTGCTAGATATTAAAGACTCATGTCCTGGTATCCACCAACCGATTAAAGTCATTCCATATTTGTTGTATAGTGCATCAACAGCTTCTTGAGCTCCTGGGAACTTTAAGAAGTCATATTGTTGATACGGGTTATCATATCCACCCATAACGTCACCTGCGAATTGAAAAGCTGCATTTTTACCAGTTTGGTATCCAGCACCTGTCATATCACAGTCAATAATTCCAGTTTGTGCAGAGTTAAATACCTCAGCAGACTTTCCTGTAACTGATGATGAGTAGAACATTTGTACTTTTAAGCTTCCACCAGAAAACTTTTCTACGTTTTTAGCGAATTGAGCTGCAACTTCACCATTTGGTGAGCTAGCTGTAAAGTGAGTTTCTATTTTTAGAGTTTTTGCATTTGCAGAACCAAATAAAGCAATAGAGACCACAGCTATAGCAGCAGTTATTTTTGTTATTAATTTTAACATTATTTCCCCTCTCGGTTATGTTTTTCTAAATTTAAACATAAAGAGAAAAAAAATTCAAACAAAAGACAGAAATAAATTTCTTAAGATAATTAATTTATGTGATTACAACTAAAAGTTGTATGATTTAAACAACTTCTGATAAAAGAGGTTTTTGAGAAAAAAAACATTTTATATTATTAACAGCTAACATGCTCATAGCTAATCGGGTTTCATGTGTCGCACTACCTACATGAGGAAGAACAAAACAATTTTCTAACTTTAGATATCTCTTATCAAGGTTAGGTTCATTATTAAAAACATCTAATCCAGCTCCATAGATTTTTTTATTTTGTAAAGCTTCAATTAGAGCATCATCATCTACTGTTGATCCTCTCGAAGTATTTATGAAAACTGAATGTTTTGGAAATAATTTTAAACTTTCTGAATTAATTATATTTTTAGTTTCTGGGGTAGCAGGAGTATGTAAACTTATATAATCACAATTTGGAAGCATTGATTTTAAATCGGGATAATAAGTTGCATCCTTTTCCAAATCATTAGATAACTTATTTCTATTGTAATAAACTATTTTCATTTTAAATGCTCTAGCCCTATCTGCAACTATTTGCCCAATCCTTCCCATGCCGATTATACCTAAAGTTTTTCCAGTAATTTCATTACCAACCATTAATTTAGTTATATCTGGTCTATGATCTTTCCAAGTATTGGACTTAACTAAACTATAAGCCTCACCAATTCTTCTTGCCGATGCTAAAATTAAAAGGATTGTTATTTCTGCTACAGCATCATTTAATACATTTGGCGTATTTGAAACTTTGATATTTTTTTCTTTGGCTGATTGTGTATGAATATTGTCGTATCCAACTCCAACATGACCAATAATTTTTAATTTTCCATTTAAACTATCAAAAAAATTTTTATCTAATTTATCAAAACTTGTAGATATTAAACCATCATATTCATTAGAAAGTTTTATTAATTCCTCATATGTATAAGGTTTGTCTTCTAAATTAAGAGTTACATCAAATTCTTTTTTTAATATTTCTTCAGCATCATCAGAAATTTTTCGAGACACTAAAATTTTTGGTTTCATCTAATGAGAGTTTCTTAGAACACCTTTTGTTTTAGTGATATCTAAATACTGATCTCTTGACATAATACATGCACCGTCCTCTAGTTGACCAACATTTGATCTAGATATTTCTTGCCACGGAGTTTGATTTGTAAGTTTTTTTATTTTTTTCTTTTTTCTTCTTTTAATAAATTCTAACTTTGTTATTTGAAGATCAACTCTTCTTTTATTAAGATCTATTGTCATTTTATCCCCCGTCTTAACTATAGCTAAATCACCGCCAACAGCAGATTCTGGCGATACATGAAGAATAGATGGGCTTTCGGAGGTACCGCTCTGTCTTCCGTCGCCAAGAGTTGGAAGTGCATTAATACCTTTTTTTAGTAGTCTATCTGGTGGTTGCATATTAACTACCTCAGCAGAACCAGGGTATCCAACAGGGCCACAGCCTCTTATTATTAAAATAGAATTTTCATCTATTTTTAGTTTCTTGCTATTAATCCTGTGGTGATAATCCTCAGGGCCTTCAAAAACTACTGCTTTACCTTTAAAAACATTAGGGTGCTTAGGATTTGATAAATATCTTTCTCTAAACTCTTTACTAATTACTGAGGTTTTCATAATTGCTGATGAAAAAAAATTTCCTTTCATAACTAGAAACCCTGCCTTATCAGTCAAATTATCTTTAAAAGTTTTAATCACATCTCTATCTACATCGATTTTTTTTCTTAAATTTTGCGCAACTGTTTTACCAGTTACAGTAATTAAGTTTTGATGAATTTTATTATTCTTCATTAATTCTTTCATGATTGCTGGTATTCCTCCAGCTCGATAAAAACCTTCCATTAAATGTTCACCTGCAGGTTGGCAGTTTGCTAACAAAGGTATTTTGTGCCCAAGTTTTTGCCAATTAGATAAATCAAATTTAATACCCATATGTTTTGCGATAGCAATTAAATGTGTGGTACAATTACTAGATGCTCCTATAGCACTTGCAACTATAACTGCATTTTCAAAAGCTTTCTTTGTCATAATTTTTGAGGGAGTTAAATCTTCGTGAACCATTTTTACAATTCTCGATCCAGTCTCAAAAGAAATTTGCTCTCTTTCTCTATAAGGAGCTGGTATTACTGCACATCCTGGTAAAGACATTCCCAATGCCTCAGCAACAGAATTCATTGATGAAGCTGTTCCCATTGTATTACAGTGACCAGGACTTGGTGAAGATGCTGCTGCCATATCCATAAATTCTTCGTAATTAATTTCACCCTTAGCATGCAATCTTCTTGCTTCCCAAATAATGGTTCCTGCACCAGCTTTCTTACCTTTATAATTTCCATCAAGCATTGGACCACCAGATAAAACAATTGCAGGAATATTAACTGTTGCAGCTGCCATTAACGCTGCTGGGGTAGTTTTATCACATCCAGTTGTAAGTATAACTCCATCAAGTGGGTATCCATAAAGTATCTCAACCAAAGATAAATATGATAAGTTTCTGTCCAACATTGCAGTAGGCTTTTTTCCAGTTTCTTGAATTGGGTGAGTAGGAAATTCCATCGGAATACCACCTGCTCTTCTAATTCCATCTTTAATTCTTTTACTTAAATCCAAAAAATGTCTGTTACATGGAGATAAATCACTCCCTGATTGGGCTATTCCAATTATTGGATTTCCTGATTGAAGTTCTTTTCTTGTAAGACCATAATTTAGATATCTTTCTAAATACATGGCTGTCATGCCTGGATCTTTTGGGTCGTCAAACCATTGTTTACTTCTTAAATTCTTCTTTTTCATAAAATAATAAAATATATTATAATGATATATAAAACCTAAATTAAAAAATGAATAGTCTAATTGTACTCAATAAAAATGATAATGTAGGCGTAAGTCAATTTATTATACCAGAAAAAACGAAAATTAATGGTCAAGAGATAAGCACTATTGATCCTATACCATTTGGACACAAAGTTTGTTTAAAACCCATAAACAAAGGTGATCCTATAATTAAGTATGATCAGATAATTGGATTTGCGTCAAAAAATATTACCGCTGGTGAACATGTTCATTCTCATAATTTAGAATTCAAAGAATTTGATAGAGAATTTCAAGTAAAAAATAAAAAAACAATTGTTGATGAAAAAGTTGATACCTTTTTCAATGGAATATTAAGAGATAACGGTCAAGTAGCTACCAGAAATTATATAGGTATCGTTAGTACAGTTAACTGTTCAGCAACTGTTACTAAAATGATTGTTGAAAAAATAAAATATTCTAACATTCTAAATGATTATCCTAATATTGATGGCATAGTTCCTATTACTCACTCAACTGGATGTGGAATGAATACTGTAAGCGAAGGAATGCAAATGTTTCAAAGAACAATTGATGGTTTTAAGAACCATCCAAATTTTTCTCATGTATTTGTTATTGGCTTAGGTTGTGAATGTGCTCAAGTGAGTTTGTTTGATGAGTCTGTAAAAAAACATAATAGAATTCATTTTTTAACAATTCAGGACGAAGGTGGAACTAAAAAAATTGTCGAAAAAGTTCTATCGCAAATAAAAAATTTATTACCTGAAGCTAACAAAATTAAAAGAACTCCTCAGTCTGTAAGTCATTTAACTTTAGCTCTTCAATGTGGAGGATCAGATGGGTACTCTGGTATTACTGCAAATCCAGCTTTAGGTGTTGCAGCTGATTTGTTAGTTAAAAAAGGTGGAAGTTCAATATTATCTGAAACTCCTGAAATTTATGGGGCTGAGCATCTTCTAATTAACAGAGCAAACAGTCAAAAAACAGCAGATAAATTAATTGAAAGATTAAAATGGTGGAAAAACTATACTTCAATTAATAATAGCACAATGGATAATAATCCTGCTCCTGGGAATAAACGAGGTGGTTTAACTACCATACTTGAAAAGTCACTGGGTGCAGTTGCTAAAGGTGGTAAATCAATTCTAGAAGATGTGCTTGAATATGCAGAACCATTAAAAAATAAAGGTTTTAACTTTATGGATTCACCAGGGTATGACCCAGTGTCTGTAACAGGTCAAGTTGCTTCAGGTGCAAATGTAATTTGTTTTACAACAGGTAGAGGTTCATGTTTCGGATGTAAACCTGTTCCAAGTTTAAAATTATCTACAAATACTGCGATGTATGAAAAAATGGAAGAAGATATGGATATAAATTGTGGGACTATTGCAGAAGGTAAAGAAGACATTGAAAAAGTTGGAAATAGAATATTTGATCTAGTTGTAAACACTGCTTCAGGAAATAAATCGAAAAGTGAAATTAACGGCTACGGTGACGAGGAGTTTAATCCTTGGCAAGTAGGCGTGGTGATGTAACTTTTTGATAAATTTTTCATAAATTATCATGTCAAAAAATCAAAAAGCCTCTTTAATTAAGGTTATTTTTCTATCAGCTTCAGGGTTTTTTTTATTTGTTTGTATGGACTCAACTGCAAAATATTTAGGAAATGTTATGCCAGTTACACAAGCTGTGTGGGGAAGATTTTTTTTTCACTTTGTCGCTCTTTGTGTCTATTTCGTAGTCTTTAAGCCAAAGCTAAATTTAACTAGAAATTTTAAAATTCAAATTATTAGGTCATTGTTAATGGTTACAGCAACTTTTTTTATGTTCAACTCGTTACAAAGATTTGATTTGGTTGACATATACGTAGTTTTTTTTAGCGCTCCATTAATCGTTTCACTTTTATCAGCATATTTTTTAAAAGATATATTGTCTCCTAAAGGTATAATTTTGATGTTGCTAAGTTTTGGATCAATTATTTATGCTCTAGGACCCAGTATGAAAGTATTATCGCCAGAATTAATCTTTCCTATTGTGCCACCACTATGTTGGGCACTTTACCAATTTTTTACAAAGCTTATTTCAGGAAACAATGAACCTTTCTCTGCAGTTTTTTATACGGCAGTTACTGGTGCCTTGATATTTACAATTTATATTTCATTCAATTGGGTGCCAATTGAAAATAATATTTATTGGATTGGTTTAGTTGCCATGGGAATTTTTGGTTTCATAAGTCATTTTATAATTATTTATGCAATTCAATTATCTAATTTGTCATTTGTAACTAATTTTCAGTATTCTCAGTTGCTTTGGTCAACAATAATTAATTTCTTAATTTTTGGGGTTCCCGCAGATATAAGTAAAATAGTTGGTCTTATTGGAATTATCATTTTTGGAGTTTTGTTTATTAGAGTTGAGGGCACAAAGAAGGTTAAAAAAATTAATTAATTCTTATTTTTTTACCTGATTGAGAACTTTTGTTTATTGCATCAAAAATTATTAAAGAATTTAATCCATCCTTGCCAGTCACTTTTGGTTTTTCTTTTTTTAAAACTACTCTTGAAAAGTGATCGATCTGATTAATTAAAGTTTCATTACTTTTTTGAACTTTAATTTTATTATTAAAAATATTATTCCACCAACTTCTTTCTTTTTTATAGTACCATAACTTTAAATTTGGAAATTGAACAGAGCCTCTTGTTCCTCCAATAAAATACGAAGATTGGTCAGTTATTGGATAGGCAGGATTTTCTCCAGCTGTTAATTCATAGCTCCATGGTGAAGTTATAGTATCAGATACATTTAGAGTACATAAAGTTCCAGATTTAAAAAATAAATTTACTGAAGCTGTATCCTCAACCTTATATTTCCTAATATTATTCGATTTAAATGCCTGAACATACTTAACAGGACCAAGTAAATAACAAATCATATCAATATCATGAACTAAATTAATACCTAATGGGCCACCACCTTCTCTTACTCTCCATTTTTCATTAAAATATTTTTTATGTTTATATAGCCAGCATAAAATATTTGCAGATACAATTTTTCCAAGTTTTTTATTTTCTATTATTTTTTTAACATTATTAACAATTGAATTATGGCGTCTATGATATCCTATCAGTAATGAAGTTTTATTTGAGCGTGCACTATTAATAATTTTTTTTGCAGATTTAATATTATCTGAAATCGGCTTCTCTAATAATACAGGAATTTTAGATTTCAAAAATCGAACAGTATCAGTTTCGTGTAGAACATTGGGTGTTGCAATTATCACTGCATCGGGTTTATCTTTTGCTAATAAAATTTTGATATTTTTATAAAGTGGTACATTTAATTTTTTAGATAATTCTATCCCAGTTTTTTTTATTTCAACAATTGAGTGAAGAGATGCTAATTTTGATTTTTGAATAGCTTTAATATGTTGAAGTCCCATTAAACCTATTCCAACAACAGATATTTTAATTTTCTTAGACACTTATATAAATTTTAAGTGATACCAGCGTCTATTATAAAGTTTTGTTTCGTACATCCTGACGATACATCAGATGAAAGATGAACAACTAAACTTGCCACATCATCAGGTTTAAGCTGTCTCTTCAAGCACTGTTTATCAAGAATAAATTTTTTATACTTTGGAGTTAGCCAATGCTTTATTTGTCTCTCAGTAGCAATTGATCCAGGAGTAACTGAGTTGCATCTAATATTATATTTACCAAATTCTCTCGCAAAAGATCTAGTCAGACCAATAACAGCAGACTTTGCTGTCTCGTAAGCAACTTTATCACCCTCACCCAACATCCATGAAACTGAACTTAAATTTACGATAGCTCCACCTTTATTTTTAATCATTCCTTTTAAAACTGCTTTAATTGTAAAGAAAAAATGTTTTAAATTCACATCCATTCTATTATTCCAATATTTTTCATCTACTTGATCTGTGGAGTGTCTGTCATCATTAGCTGCATTATTTATTAAAATATCGATAGGACCTTTTGATTTAATTATTTTTTGAATGATAGTTTGTAATTTTTTAATTTTAATAAGATTACATTCAATAAAATGAGGTACTTTAAGACCTTTTTTTTTAAGATCTTTAATTAATTTATTTGAGTCTTTCTTATTGATATCAACAAAATAAACATCACATTCCTGTTCACAAAAATGTTCAACTATTGAAGCTCCAATTCCTGATCCACCTCCAGTAATAAAAACTTTTTTATTTTTTAAGTCAAAATATTTTACTTTCATTTAAATTCTCTCCTCAGTTTTAGCATCAAACAATGAAATTTGAGTTAAATCAAAGAATAATTTTGTATTTTTTGATAGATCTATTTTTACTGTTGATGGAAACTTAGCTAACACCTCTTGATTTTCAAAATTAAAAGTCATTATCTGTTCATGTCCAATATATTCACTTAAATCTGCTCTTAAATTAATCTCAAAATCCTCTTCATTAGATTTTTTAAAAAATATATGTTCTGGTCTTATTCCAAAAAAAACCTCTTTATTATCTAAATTAGACTTTTCTTTAAAATCATATCCATTTATCGGAATTTCGATATTTGATCCATGGGTAATAAATGAAACTTTATTTGAACTCTCTTTTAGATTGCCTTTTATTAAATTCATTGATGGAGAGCCTATAAAGTCTGCCACAAAAGTATTACTAGGTTTATTATAAATATTTTCAGGTGTATCATTTTGCTGAATTACACCATGATTCATAATTGCAATATTTGTACCTAAGCTCATAGCTTCTGTTTGATCATGCGTTACATAAACTACTGTTGTTTTAAGTTGCTGATGAAGTTTTTTAATTTCTCGTCTCATCTCAACTCTTAACTTTGCATCTAAATTTGATAAAGGTTCATCAAATAAAAATATTCTTGGTTCTCTCACTAACGCTCTTCCTATTGCAACACGCTGTCTCTGTCCGCCCGATAATTGTGATGGCTTTCTCTCTAACAAAGCATCTACTTGTAAAAATTTTGATACTTTTTCCAATTGCTCTTCGATTTTCTCCTTTGAAACTTTAGCTTGTTTAAGACCAAAGATCATATTTTCACGTACATTCATAGATGGGTACAAAGCATAAGATTGAAATACCATTGCAATATTTCGGTCTTTTGGCTCTACTTTACTTACATTGTAATCATCTATGTGAACATTTCCTTCATTAATAGTTTCTAATCCTGCAATAATGTTTAACAAGGTTGATTTTCCACATCCAGAAGGTCCTAAAAGAACTAAGAAATTACCTTCATCTATCTCTAAATTAATTTTCCTTAAAACCTCAGTTGATCCAAAGTTCTTTGATAATTCCTCTATTTTTAATGTTTTCATCCCTATCCTTTTACTGCTCCTGAAGTTAATCCTCTAATAAAATATTTACCTGCTAGAACATATACAATAAGTGTTGGAATTCCTGCAATAATAGCAGATGCCATATCTACATTGTATTCTTTAACACTAGTACTTGATAAAACCATATTGTTTAAAGCAACTTGTATTGGAGCTGCCTCTCCAAATGAAAATGTTGAGCCAAACAAAAAGTCGTTCCAAATTTGTGTGAATTGCCAGATTATTGTTACTACTATGATTGGAGTTGATACTGGAAGTAAAATTTTAAAAAATATTTTAAAAAATCCTGCTCCATCTATTCTAGCAGCTTTTACTAATTCAGAAGGAATAGAAACATAAAAATTTCTAAAAAATAAAGTTGTAAAGGGAATACCATAAACTGTATGGACCAAAACAAGTCCAATTACAGAATTCGATATTCCTAGAACTCCAAGAGTTCTAGCCATGGGTAATAAGATAGCTTGATAAGGAATAAAACAACCAAATAATAAGAAAAGGAAAACCCATTTGTCTCCCTTAAACCTCCATTTTGTTAAAACATATCCAGCCATCGCACCAATAAAAGTAGAAAAGAATACTGCTGGAACAACCATTTTAATTGAATTCCAAAAATATGGTTTTAAGAAAGTATCACCTGCACCATATCCTCTTCCACCCCATGCAACTAACCAAGAGTCAAAATTTAATCCACTTGGCCAAGTTAGAAGTGTTCCTTGACGGATTTCTTCCATTGTTTTTAATGAAGTAACAACCATTACATACAAGGGAAAAATAAAATACAAAGCAAAAATTACTAAAACAAAATATAAAAACCATCTCAAAAACATATTTGTATATTTAGATTTTTGTTCAAGCTGTTTATATGAAGAGTGTGTTTTATCTTGCATTTTCTCTCCTCAATTCAGAATATAAATAAGGTATAATCACAGCTGCTACTGCCATAAACATCATCATCGCACTCGCTGCTGACAAACCAACTTGACTTTTGTGAAATGCAGTTTGTGTCATATATAATGCAGGCATGGTTGTAGATATACCTGGACCACCCTGGGTTAACGCAACAATAAGATCATAACTTTTAATTGATATATGAACCAAAATTACAAAACTTGTAAAAAAAACTGGTCTCATCATTGGTAGTAGAATTTTCCAATAAACTGTAAATAAATTTGCGCCATCTATTTTGGCTGCTTTAACGATTTCATCTTCAACTGATCTTAACCCAGCTAGAAATAATGCCATTACAAATCCTGCAGATTGCCAAACACCTGCAATCACAATGGTGTAGATGGCCATTTCTCGATTGACCAACCAATCAAAAGTAAAGTTTTCAAATCCCCAATCGATAAACATTTTTTGGATACCAAGGGTTGGGTTTAAAATCCATTTCCAAGCTGTTCCTGTAACGATAAATGATAAAGCCATAGGATATAGATAAATAGTTCTAAGGACACCTTCCGCCCTAATTTTTTGATCTAGAAATATTGCAAGAATAATTCCAATCACAACACAAAAAATTAAGAATAAAGCTGTGAAAATAAGAAGATTATCAACTGCAATAAGCCATTTTCTAGAACCCCAAAGTTTAACATATTGACCTACTCCCCAAAGTTCATACTTGGGCAAGATTTTAGAATTTGTAAAAGATATATATAAGGTCCAAAGTACAAAACCATAGACAAACCAACCAATTAATCCAACAGCAGGGGCCATTACGATTTTAGGTAGGTTTTTTTCTAGCCACTTGAGCATTATAAATATTTTCTAATTTTGATTAAAAAAAAAGGCCACCTAAAAATTAGGTGGCCTTAATTTTTGTATTTTACATATTATCTAATACTGAATCAGCCAAAGCATTTGCTGCATCAACTGAAGACATGTCAGAATTAAAGTGTTCTGTAATCACATCTTGTAAAGCAGCTTTCATAGTATTACCTTGAGCCATTCCATGAGCAAAACTTGGAACTAATCCACCACTTGCTCCTGCAGTTTTGATGTCAGAATTTGATGTTTTTGCACATTTATCAAATTCATCCATTGGTACATCTAAACGTGCTGGAATTGATCCTTTGTATAAGTTGAAAACTTTTTGGAAGTTTTTACCCATCATTAATTTAGCTAATAATTTTTGACCTTCTTGTTTGTCTGGGTCACTTGTTTTGTAGAATATAAAGCTATCTACATTGTACAAGTATCCATTATTAGATGGAGTTGCAGCACAATAGTAATCTACACCTGGTACTTTTCCAGCAGCAGTAAATTCACCTTTTGCCCAGTCACCCATAATTTGGAAACCAGCTTTTCCTTCAATAACCATTCCAGTAGCAACGTTCCAATCTCTTCCTGGGCTACCTTCATCAGTGAAACCTTGAAGTTTTCTCATTTGATCAAAAACTTTTACAGTTGTCTCACTTCTTAAACAAGTTTCTTTAAGATCTACATAACAGTTTTTGTAATAGTTATTTCCACCAATACCCATAGCTACTGCTTCGAAGACTGTTGCGTCTTGCCAAGCTTGACCACCATGTGCAAAAGGAATGATACCTGCAGCTTGAAGTTTTTCTGCTGCTGCATTTAATTCATCCCAAGATGTAGGAACTGAAATTCCATTAGCATCGAACACTGCCTTGTTAGCCCACATCCAATCAATTCTATGAATGTTTACTGGAGCCGCACAATATGGACCACTGTTATTCTGACATTTATGAACTGCAGCAATCATAGGATCTAATAATCCATCCCAACCTTCTGCTTGAGCAATAGGATCAATGTTGTATGGAGCAACTACTCCTTCTTGATCATATTCTTGAATTGTTGGACCTTTAATTTGAGAAGCTGAAGGAGGATCTCCCGCAACTATTCTTGCTTTAAGTGCAACGTTAGCAGCGTCTCCACCACCACCTGTTACAGGCATGTCTAACCATTCACCACCGTTTGCAGCGAAATCATCTTTTAATACTTTAAGTGCAGCTGCTTCACCACCTGATGTCCACCAGTGCAAAACCTCAATTTTTGGTCCTGCAAAAGAAGATGTAGAAGTGAATGCAAACGCAATTAAAGCAATTAGCATTTTTTTCATATATTTCCCTCTTATTTGTTAAATTAAGTTAACTTAAAAAAAACAATTATAGATTGATTTATTAAAAGACTACAAGAAAAAAAAATACAACCAATAATTGATTTGTAATATTAATAGATTGATTTTCTTCCTAATCTTGCAGCACCTCTAACGCCACTAGCATCTCCGTACTTTGGTTTAAGAAACACACCTTCATACTCTCTACCAGTTACAAATTTTCTTACGATAGTTTCGATTTCACTTAAAAAATCAATTTCATTTGAAACACCCCCGCCAAAAACAAAACAATCGGGATCAAGAATGTTAATTATATTTGCTAAGGACATTGCTAAATTTACTTTAAAATTATCTATTAAATTTTCAGCATCTAAATCATGTTTTCTATATAGTTCAAAGATCTCATTAGTTTTTAAATTTTTTTTATATTGCTTATTAAATTTTTTAGCTAAACTTAAGCCTGACATAAAACTCTCAATCTCGCCCTCTCTTAGATTGGTAGACTCGAAATTTTCTTTTTTGGAAATTAAATGGTTAATTTGATTATGTCCCCACTCTCCTGCTACTCCATTTGGTCCACTAACAATTTTTTTGTCTATTACTAAACCACCGCCTACTCCTGAGCCAATAATAATTCCATAAACAATTTTATAATGCTTTCCTGCCCCATCTAATGCTTCAGACAAAGCAAAGCAATTGGCATCATTTTCACAAAATACCTCCTTACCTAATTCTTTTCTTAGATCATTTTGAAATGGTTTTTTTTCTAACCAATAACAATTTGGAGCATTCTTTACTAATCCTGTTTGAGGTGAATGAATGCCAGGATGACAAACACCTATAGGTAGTTCTTTTTTAAATTCTTTTTCTAACTTTTTGTTAATTTCTTTAATGGTTTTTATAATTTGAAAATAGTCTTTTGGACAATCAGTTCTCTCACGGTGACTTTCGTTTCCTTTTTCATCTAAAACTACACTTTCAATTTTTGTAGCTCCAACATCAATACCTATTTGCATAAATCAATAAGTTGCTCTTCCACCACTCAAATCAAAAACAGCAGCTGTTGAAAAAGAATTTTCTTCACTTGATAACCAAGTCACAAGGGATGCTAATTCATTAACTTTTGCAAATTTATTTCTAGGAATTTTAGATAACATATAATTTATATGTTCCTCAGTCATTTGATCAAATATTCTAGTTTTTGCTGCTGCTGGAGTAACACAATTAACTGCAATATTTTTTAATGCTAATTCTTTTCCCAATGACTTTGTTAAACCTATTACTCCTGCTTTAGAAGTGCTGTAAGCACTAGCGTTAGGATTGCCTTCTTTTCCTGCAATTGATGCAATATTTACAATTCTTCCATAATTATTCTTTATCATGTAGGGGGTCACTGCTTTACAGCAATAAAATACTGCATTTAAATTTAGGTCTATAACCTTCTTCCATTCATCAAGTGGATAATCAACTACCGTGGTATTTTTTCCTGCAACGCCTGCATTATTAATAAAAATATCAATTTTTTTGTGTGTTTTTTCAATTTCAGCTAAATTTTTTTCTATATTCTCATAATTTCCGACATCGACAATTTGGTATGAAACCTTATCTGAATTAATTTTTTTTGTTGCAGTTTTAATTGCCTCTTCATCTATATCCCAAATTACGACACTTGCTCCTGAAGCAATAAATCTCTCAGTAATAGCCAAACCAAAACCTTGCGCTCCACCTGTAACAACTGCAACTCTATTTTTTAAGTCAAAATTGATCATGTTATTTTTTTTGTTTTTTTGACCTTAATAAAGGAAAAGTTAATGCAATTAAAGATAAAATAAAAAAAGTTAAAGCTATTGGTCTAGTTAAGAACATAAGCCAATTTCCATCAAATATAACTAAAGATTGTCTTAAAGTTCCCTCAACTAATTCTCCTAAAATTAATCCTATAATTACTGGGACCACTGAAAATCCAAATCTTCTCATAAAAAATCCAAGCACACCAAAAAATAACATAATCCAAACATCAATTATTGACTGGCTTAAAGAATAAGTACCACACACAGATACAGCAAATATCATGGGCCATAAAATTTTGTTAGGAACGAGAGTTATTCTTGCAAATAATTTTGCACCAAAAAATCCAAAAATAAAAAATAAAACATTAGCAATTAACATTGCCCCAAAAATTCCATACAAAAAGTCTGGTTGCTCTCTAAATAGATCTGGACCTGGTCTTACACCATGAATTATAAGTCCAGTTAATATGACTGCTGTTGTAGCACTTCCAGGTATTCCTAATGCTAGCGTTGGAACCATTGCACCACCTGTAGCAGCATTATTTGCTGCCTCAGCACCGGCAATACCTTCTATTGACCCTTTTCCAAATTCTTCTGGCTCTTTAGAAAATCTTTTTGCTTCTGAATAACCAATTAAGGATGCTACAGTACCACCCTCAGCTGGCAAAACTCCAATAAACGAACCAATGCCACTAGATCTAAGAATAGTTTTCCAGGTTTTTTTATAATCATTTAAGGATGGAAGTTTTACCGCTTTTAGTGCAACTCTTTTAAAAACCTGATCAAGAAGTGTAGACTGAGTTAACATTTCGCTTATTGCAAATAAACCTACTACAACTGGTATAAATCCTATTCCTACAGAAAGCTCATTTATACCATAAGTAAATCTATCAATTGAAGTCATGAAATCTTTTCCAATAGTAGAAATTAAAATTCCAAACGCACCAGCGATTAAATTTTTGATCGGACTTCCTTCACCAATTGATGCTAGCATTGTTAAACCAAAAATAGCTAACGCAAAATATTCTGGTTGACCAAATTCATAGGCAAGTTGAGCTAAAACAGGTGCAAAAAATACCAAAACTATTACGCTAAAAATTCCACCCACTGTGCTTGAAACTGTTGCCATACCCAAGGCTCTTCCTGCTTCCCCCTTTTGAGCTAGGGGATAACCATCTAGACAAGTGGCTGCTGCTGCTGGAGTTCCAGGGGTATTTATTAAAACTGCAGTGATTGCACCACCGTATGTTCCAGCACAATAAATTGATGTTAAGAGAACTATTGCTGAAAGAGGGTCTAAAGTCATAGTAAATGGCAAAATTAATGCACCACCAGTTGTAGGACCTAATCCTGGTAGCACCCCTAAGATCAGTCCAAATAAAGTCCCAAAAATTAAAACAATTAACAACTTAGAACTAAACAAAGGTGCCATCATTAATAAAAGATTGTCCATACTAGTAATAATAAAGGTTTGTAATTATTCCTGGAGGAAATCTAAGTCCCAATATCATTTCAAAAAATATGAAAACTACTAATGGAAACAAAATTCCAACTAATAATAAATAAAAAATTCTCTTTTCACCCCAATTGTATGAAACAAATATTGAGAGTACTGATATAGCTAAGAAAAAGTCTAATGTTTTAGAAATTATAATAAATAAAATAAAACTTAAGATTGTTAAAAAAAATGGTTTTGGAAGTTTTTTTTCTTTTTTCCAAGGATTTTTGAATGAAAGATAATAAATAACTGCAGTTAAAAACATTATCAATACTAACAATCCTTTTGGGAAAGTAGCAGGTTGTATGCCTCTATTTAAAATTGGAGGAACCTTATCAAATGTAAAAGTAGTTACTAATAATATTGTCGAAACAAATATAATTACAAAAAAAACTTTAAATTCATCTTTAAAAAAAAAGGGCAAACTTTTGTTTGCCCTTTTTTTATTTCGTACATTATTCATTAAAATGTACTTTCTTATGACTAATTAATGTAACCCAAAGCTTTAAGTTGAGCAGTCATCTCTGCAAGCATGACTTCCATTTGCTTGCCCCACTCATCAGCTCCAACAACACTAGTTGAATCAAGACA
>Ga0207916_1000070_pt1 | contig 16026 bp, 13 predicted proteins | sample DeeseametaMP1141_FD_184194 | JGI IMG/M metagenome (GOLD analysis project Ga0207916, IMG submission 184194) | Marine microbial communities from the Deep Indian Ocean - MP1141 (SPAdes) | ecosystem: Environmental > Aquatic > Marine > Oceanic | place: South Indian Ocean | collected 2011-03-05 | reverse complement strand
ATTTTCTCAGGTATCTCAAAGTATTGAAACAGCACTACTTTCTGTTCCCCCAGCGTACCTTGACCATCCTTTCCGGAGTTAATTTCTGTAAATAGGCACAACCATACTTATGAATTGTGATCACTCTCTCCAGAGTGAGATAGCCCTGAATGGAGTGGCTTTTATCTGGAGAACAGCACTTCGCTATACGTGTCATGACATTGTCCATTCCATCCACAAGAATCTTGTTTGTTGGTGGAGATTCCGCAATTCTCTTTTTTCTGGTCTTGGCTTTAGTTTCAGGTTGTGCCGGTGATTCCGGAGTTGAGGCAGTAACAGAACTGGGGTCATCGGCAAACCATCTACGGACTTCTTCACTGCGAATAGAACCGTCGCCAATGGAAAAAAGTATGTGCTCAAATTCTTGATTTTTATGTAAACGTGATTCCTTTTCCATCCGCCCTTCCCGAATCATTCGATTCAGATTAAGACTGTGATTCTTGAATTCCCGTTCCAACATTTCCAAACCTTCTTTTCGTCTTCCTTCTCTGCTCCGTTCGTGTAAAGCATGTTTAATTTTATTGCGGGCGTGACGTGTTTTCACAAAATCCAGCCACTCTTTCCGGGGTTCCTGTCGCGGGGATGTAAGGATTTCCACTGTATCACCGCTTTGCAGGGAACTGTCGAGGCGCGTGATGTTACCATTCGTCTTTGCGCCGGTCATGCGGTTACCGACTTCCGTATGAATTGCATAGGCAAAATCAACGGGTGTGGCAGTTTGTGGTAGTTCCCGGATTTCTTTTGCAGGAGTCATTACATAGATATTGTCACTAAACAGATCAATAAGAGGCATTGTTTCGTTATGCCTCTCTGCTTTACTTTGTTCTGCCAGTGACACTTCAGTTTGTTTAGCTTTTTCCCCCTTTGATTGTTGACGTTTTTCCTTATACAGCCAGTGTGCCGCAACCCCATATTCTGCCATCCGGTGCATCTTATGTGTCCTGATTTGAATTTCAATTGGCCTTAAATATCTCAAGGGACCATTTTGGGAATCTGTGACTGTCGTGTGGAGAGATTGGTATCCGTTGGACTTAGGGTTTGCGATATAATCTTTGAAACGATTTTTTATCGGTGTCCAGTTTTCGTGAATAAAACTCAGTGCCGCATAGCATTCATCGATACCATTTACCAGGATTCGAAATCCAATCAAATCTTGAATTCGGTCAAAATTGTTTTCGACTTTTTCAAGTTTTTGAAAAATCGAGTAAAAACGTTTGTAGCGGCCCTGGACATCATGAGTGATTCCTGCCTCTGTCAAAATATGACGAATTTTTTCTGAAATTATTTCAACACTTTCTGAACGATCACTGCGTTTTCGAGCAATTTTTTTCTTCAGGTTTTGGTAATTTTCATATTCCAGTTGCCTAAATGCACGGTCCTCCATCTCTGCCTTGATCCAGAAAATTCCTAAGCGTCCTGCTAAGGGAGCATGGACATGCAGAGCAGTCCAGGCTGTTTCATCTCTCTCTTTCGGAGACAGGGAATCCAGCTGTTCCAATTGCTGAAGCTGCAGCACCAGGAACACAGTCAACAACTGGACGTCACCCAGAACTGTCAGCAGCATACGCAGGGTAAGTTCAGCCTGCTCAGAATTTTTCGGACGTACAGGAAACTGCTGCACCTTGAGCATCCTGTGATAAAGCGGCAATGCATCTGAAAAAGAGCCCTTTGAATCAATTGATGTTTTGTATTCAAACTCTTTCGGCAAATCATCGGCTGCCTGATATTGCAAAAACAACAACGCAGCCTGGAGAGTGGCGGGGCTCAAAGAAAGTTGTTTGAGATTCTTTAAGAGTGCTGCCGCAGCATCGGGGTTGCTCTGCTTTGAGTACCAGTTTTCAAAAAGACTGGTTGCTTCCGGGCTTGTCAAAAATGCTTCCGGTACAACGGAACTGTTTATATCGGCAGAATGGCCAATAGTGATTGTTGGCGACAAAATATCTTCTGAAATTTCAGTTCCGGAAAGATTACCCATTTGAAAGGTTGCTGAATTAAATATTACAAAAGTCCCTGCACCATGAAATAGGTGTAAAGTTTAACATCAAATTGGACACCCTGCTTCTTTTCCTGCTTGAAAAATTCTGCAATTTCATCCGGAGATTTGACGAATACAGTTATGAATTCTCCGGGCTCATTTTCTGGTTTTGGCTGTAGGTTCTCTGCGATGTTTTCATCAACCTGAACTTGTACAAATGAAACGGTTTCTGAAAGAATTCCGGGAGAAGAAAACAATCTTGGGCTAATGTTTTCGACTGTACCAACATAACCTGTTTCTTCAAAAAGTTCACGGATTGCAGTTGTTTCCTGAGATTCACCAGGATCAACTAAACCTGCAGGAAATTCCAGGATATAAGAATTTGTTGGTGGACGAAATTGGCGAATAATAATAAATCGTCCAGAAGGTTGCATTCGGGCAACTATAATTACTGCCTCTGCACGGAGTTTACGATGCAATCCTTCCCATTTACGTACTTGTTTTTTGTCATCTTCATAGCTGAACTCCACAATCTCGGCCCAATTTCCGCGAAAGAGGAGTTGTTCATCAAGAACACGTGCTGTGCCAGCATTTGGAGGATTATTAGTTTGGATTTCAGACATTCAGATTCAACAGAAAAATTAATAAATGTGTTTACGCAATTGGTTTTGCATTACAAGTGGCCTTATAAAAAGATAGAGGATTTTGTGACAATCACAATCCAATTTTGAAATTGTTTTTGCGTTGTCTTTTGTTGATGTCTGCAATACCATTCGACTGATGAAAATTAATTCCTGAAAACCAGATTCTTGAAACAGCCGCCCCTATGAGAAGCATCCGCTTAATTTGGATTGGGAAATCGCAGGAGCCTTTTGTTCAGGATGGAATTAAAGTTTATTTGAAGAAACTCTCGCATTACATCAAGGTTGATTTTGAAGAAATTAAGCCGGTCAAGTATAATTCAGGTACGACAGATCAGTGGCGCAGGCAGGAAACGGAAAAATTACTGAAACGCCTGGACTCTTATGAATTGAACATATTTTTGGATGAAAGCGGGAAGCGTGAAACCTCAAATAGTTTGGCCCGATGGTTTGAAAAACAAATACCACTCGGATGGCGGAGGGTCAACTTTTTCATTGGCGGTGCATATGGTTTTGACAAAACAATGCTGCCTTCGGGAGTAAAATTGTTGCGACTCTCCGATATGACTTTTACACATCAAATGGTGAGATTAATTTTACTGGAGCAACTTTATCGCGCGTTTACTATAATGCGTGGAGAACAATATCATCATGATTAAACTTAATTTATGTTTTTCACATTTTAAAACGAAACTATGAAACGCTTAATTTTAATTGCAGTCGTATTATTGCTTTTGGGCAGTATGGGTTATTTTGCAACACAAAACAGCCACAATGTTTCCCTGAACTTTTTCGGAAACTTTTCAATCCAATTATCAGTGTGGATGGTGATTGCCGGTTCCTTTGTCGCAGGATGGGTGGTGACTGAGATTTGGCAGTTTATTTCACATCCTCAGCGTTTTGTACAGAGTTTCCTTGGTAAATTTTCCCGGTATAAAGACAACAAAAAGCAACAGATAACACAAAATTTTGAGAATGCATCTTTGCTGCGGGATCCAAAACAAGTGAGTAAAAGCTATAATAAATTACTCAATCAAGAAACTCCGTTGTCGATCAGAGTGCAGTACATTGAACAACTGCGTTATGAAAAAAGCGCAGAAGAAATGCTAAAAAAATATGCTGAACTGCGTACCAAATTTCAGGGTAATTTGCAGGTATTACTGCCATATTTGAAACTTGCCTGTGAGGTCAGTGAATGGGATCTGGCAGAGAGGTTAAGTCATGAAATCCTCCGGATAACTCCTGATCATCCGGATGCATTGGAAGGACTAAGGCAATTTTATATTACAAGACAGGACTGGGTTGGCTGTATTGGTCAGGAGAGGGAATTGCTGAAAAAATTCAGCGGCAGCCTGATAACAAAAAATATTTCAATGACACACGAAGATCATTTACAAAAAGCACTCCGTCAAGACCCAAAGTGTTTGAGTAACTGGTCTTTCCGCTACCTTCCTCAAAAGAGGGATAAAAAAAATGATAAGCCTTTGGAAGCTATCGGTGAAGCAGCACAACTCCAAAAATCAGGTATGTTTTTGGAAGCTGCACGAGTCCTTAAAGAAGCTTTTGAGCGGACCGCTTTTCCAGAATTGCTGGAGTTATTAGAGGAGGTTTATCGGGAAAGTGGAACTGATGAACAAATTTTGGAAATGGTCGGCAAACTGCACAATTCCCGTCAGCGTTCAGTTCCATCTTCACTTCTTTTTGCGAAGCTGCTATACCAATGTGATCGGCTGGATGAAGTATCGAAAGTTTTAGACAAAGTGAAACTTCCTGCAGGTTCAACAAAGTTCCCTGTGGCAATTCTTGGATCAGAAGACAAAGGACAGCAGATGACTGAAGTTTGGAGTGATCTTTACCATGCACTCCGCTATTTAATTGCAGTCCGCCAGGAACGTTCTGAAGATGCACTGCAGGAGGCAAAGCCTTTGCTGAGGGAAGCTAAAATACTGGAATAATTTAAGTATGAAAGTAATTGAGACAGATGGAATTGTTCTCAAAACAATGGATTTTAAGGAAAAGGATTGCATTCTGACTTTCCTGACGGCTAAGGTAGGTAAGAAAGCAGGAATTCTTCACGGTGGAAAAAGTTTGAGGTCGGGAAATGCTGCAAAAGCAGAATTGTTTGTTCTTAACCATTTTGAGTTTTCTGAAAAACCGAACATGGATTTGGTTAGAATCCGGAAATGCGAATTGCAGGAAAGCTTTCCTCTTGTCCGTAAAAATTATTCAAAGTTTCTACACGCCAGTTACTTTTCGGAATTGCTGCTTCAATGTGAAATTCCTGAATTAGATTCTCATGAATATTTTGATTTACTGAAGAATGCAATGTCTCTGCTCTCAGAGTCTCAAACTGACACTGAAATAAAATTAAATTTTGAAATACGGCTTCTAAAATTACTTGGAATCACACCAAATTTGGAAATTTGTTTTCAGTGCGGCGGCGAACTTTGGCAGGAAAGATCCGGACGAAATCCTGCTCCAAAATTTTCAGTTCCGTACCAGTTGGACGCAAGCTTGGGAGGTGTTCGCTGTCCAAGATGCTGTATTCCTAGCTCTTACTCGGCTGCCTTGCATCCAGGAAGCTTAGCCTTTTTGCATGTACGGCAAAATGCAAAACAAAGTGATTCTGTTTTTCGCCCAACCCAAAATAATTTAGAGGAACTGGATCATGCACTCTTTGTATACTTCAGGCATTTTTTTGGCCGAAATCTGAAGTCTCACGCACTTTTGAAGGAGAATTCATGGAAAAATTAAAAAACGCAACTCTGGGAGGTGGCTGTTTTTGGTGTTTGGAAGCAGTCTACTCCAAACTGGAAGGAGTCAAATCTGTTGCCCCGGGCTATGCAGGAGGTACAAAACTAAATCCAACTTATGAACAGGTATGTACCGGAAACACAGGACATGCAGAGGTGATTCAAATTGATTTTGATCCACAGAAAACGAGCTACGAAACTTTGCTTGACTGGTTTTGGCGTTGTCACGATCCTACAACTCTTAACCGTCAGGGAGGAGACATTGGGACGCAGTACCGTTCCGTTATTTTCTATGAAAATGAGGCACAAAAAACTACGGCAAACGAGTCAAAAAAAGATGCTGAAAAATCTGGAATGTTTGATGCTCCAATTGTTACTGAAATTGCAACATTGCCGGAATTCTATCCTGCAGAAGATTACCACCAAGATTATTACAGCAATAACTCAAATGCCGGTTATTGTACCTACGTAATTCGTCCTAAACTCGCGAAGTTAAACTTGGAATAGTTTTATTAAAAATAAAATTGAGTTTGACCACCCCGGCTTCCATAAGAATACTCATCACGGGTATGAATTTCGGTGTTGATTGTCTCTTCTGCGAGTTCGTTGATAAAACGGGAGCGCTTACTGATTCCTCCGGAATAACCTGACGAAACCACCGGTGCAGTAATGAGCAGGTGTCGTTTTGCACGTGTCATTGCAACATAAAACAGGCGCCGCTCTTCTTCAATTTGCTCTTCTGTTCCCAAACTTCGTTGGTGAGGAAACAATCCTTCTGTAAGTCCAATTATGAATACCACCTTCCATTCCAGACCTTTGGCCTGATGGATGGTGGTCAGAGTGAGAGTGTCCTGATTATCCTGTTGTTCGGCTTCATGATCAGTGATAATGCTCGAACCAACCAAAGATAACTCATTTAAAAACGCTTCCAATTTATTATAATTGCCAGCAAATTCTTCAAGATAACGAATATCTGTTTCACGCTGAGGGGCATTTTCAAAACTGCTGAAAAGCACCTCGCGGTAATAGCTCTTGTACAGTAATCCTATCATGTGAGAAGGAGTTACGCTTTCCTCCAGCATTTGCTGAAAAATTTCCAGCAGAACATTCCAGCTCTCAAGGGCCTTTTTAGGAATCAGTTTTTGCAATTCAACATTGTCTTTAGTAAGACGGACTGCCTGTTGACTCTGGAATACCCTGAAAATCCGGTGTGCAGTAGTGTTGCCAATCCCGGGAAGAAGCCTAAGCAGACGCATCCACGCGATTTCATCAAGAGGATTAAAAAGTACTTTAAGAAAAGCCGTAACATCTTTGATATGAGCTTGTTCAAAAAATTTAACTCCTGAATGAACAACAAACGGAATACCTGCATGTGTCAGCACTACCTGAAGTGCTGCAGACTGTACATGATTTCGGTAAAGCACACTCATTTCGTTCAAAGAAATATCTTTATCCCGGAAACTGAGTATATTCTCCAGTACCAGTTCAGCTTCATCCTGAGAAGCCCAAACATAATGTACGAGGGGTTTTTCTCCTTCAGCTAAAGAACTAAAAAGGTTCTTTTCAAACTGACGTGTGTTATAATTAATACTTCGGTTGGCAGCATCTAAAATTTCTGGAGAACTGCGATAATTTTCCTCCATGTTGTAGGTGACTGCCTGGTAGCGTTCCGGAAACTCAAGCATGTTGCCAAAATCAGCGCCGCGCCAGCTGTATATTGATTGAGCATCGTCGCCGACAACCATTAAATTTTTGTGCGGCCTTGAGAGCCGGTATAAGATATTGGCTTGAACCTGATTGGTATCCTGATATTCGTCTACCAGGATATATTGAATTTGCCGGCAAAGCGGGAGTCCTTCACCATGCCGCAAGAGTAGTTCCAGCCAGTTTTCCAGCAGATCATCAAAGTCCATCACTTGTCCGCGTTTTTTCTTGTGACGGTAGGCAGCTAGAATGTTTAGTATTGTTTCAGTGTTTTCTTCAAAATTGGGGTAATCTGCAGAAATCAGCTGCTCTAAGTGGAAACTGCGTTCATGGTAAGGCTGGTCCAAAATCATTTTTTGAGTACAAAAACGATTGAAGGCCAATGAAAACATGTTTTGCAGAACAGCAGCTTTTGGAAAATATTTGTCTGGTTTACCTACTGTTTCTGCAAGTGAGGCTTTTATCAGGTCCCTGGAATCTGAGGAATCCAGAATGCTGAAATTATTGTAATAGTTTAGTAATTTAGCATTTCGTCTGAGGAATCGGCTTCCCACACTGTGGAAGGTCCCATGAATAATCTTTTGCTGTTCTGTAGAATTCTTTAAAGCCCGGCCTACTCTTTGGGCCATCTCGTTGGCGGCTTTGTTGGTGAATGTCAGCAAAAGAATGGAAGACGCAGGAATTCCGGAATGAATCAGCTGTGCTACACGGTGAGTAATCACCCTGGTTTTTCCACTGCCCGCTCCGGCAATGACTAAAGCGGGGCCTGTTTTGTGTTCGACGATTTTCCGCTGTACCGGATTTAAAGATGCTATTGACCAGGTGGACATATACTGGACTGGTGATTTTAGATGTCTTTCCGTTGATATTTTCTAACTATAATGCCAAATTTTAGTCTAAAACAAAAACAACTAGCAAAATAATTTCCATGTTTTTTGAAGAAATAAAACAAATCGTTTCGACTTTCCGTGAAGCAGTAAACCTGTTTTTGAGTAGAATCTTTAACAAAGGAGTGCCGATAGCAGAGGATATGACGACCTTGATTTTGATAGGGTTTGCAATTTTTATCATTCTTTTGTGTCTTTTTGTATGGTATCGGCAGCATAGCAGATCACTGAAAAGTAAAGCTCCCGAAGAACTTTCCGGGAGGAAAAAAGAGAAGCGCCTGGTGCAGTTGGAAAAAGAACATGCCAAAACACTTGAGTTGCAGATCAAGGAAGAAGAAAAACTGCGGGAAGAAAAAGAGTCCGCAAAACTTGCAAAAGCGGAACAACGGGAAAAAGAACTTCAAGAAAAAATTGCTTCAATTGAAGAGGAACGTCTGCATCAGCAGGTTCTTCAGCGTGAAATTGAAAAAACTGCTGAAACCGTGGAAACTCCTGATGAGGTAGATTCTTTCCTTGAGCGTCTACGTAAAGGCGTCATTAAAACAAGAACACAGTTACAAGATAATTTAGCCGAAGCAGTTTTAGGTAGAAAAGAAATAAATGAAGACTTACTGGATGATTTGGAAGAAGTGCTCATCGGTTCAGACATAGGTCCGGAAACTACCCAGCGTATTCTTGATGCAATCACAGAGAAGGTGGAGCGTGAAGAATTAAGCAGTCCACAAGTTTTGCAGTCAGAAATTCAGCTGGAAATTCAAAAAATTATGAGTAAAACATATGCCGTCCTCGGGACTGCGGAACGGAAGCCGTTAATTTTGCTTTTTGTTGGTGTAAACGGTGTTGGAAAAACAACTACTATCGGAAAAATTGCTGCACAGTATCGTCAGCAGGGTAAAAAAGTTTTGATGGGTGCAGGTGATACTTTTCGGGCAGCAGCTATTGAACAGTTGGTGGAGTGGAGCAGGCGGGCTGATTGCGACATCATCCAAAAGGAACCCGGAAGTGATCCGTCTGCGGTGATGTATGAAACGGTGCAAAAAGGAATAGATGAGGATTACGATGTAGTGATCTGTGATACAGCAGGACGTTTGCACACCAAAAAGAATTTGATGGAAGAATTAAAAAAAATGGTGCGGGTGATTCGCAAGTTGATTCCTGATGCACCCCACGAAATCCTGCTGGTACTTGATGCTACCACAGGTCAAAATGCAATATTCCAGACTCGGGAATTCATGGAAGCTACAGATTTAACAGGACTTATAATTACTAAACTGGATGGCACTTCCAAGGGAGGAGTTGTTATCGGCATCGTCAACGAGTTTGATATTCCTGTGCGTTACATCGGTGTAGGTGAACAGGTTGAAGATTTACGACCCTTTGATGCCCAGCAATTCACTGAGTCAATTTTTGCTTAACTTTTTGATTTTGGATATAAATCGTAAATTCAACACCGCAAATAGATTATACACGGTTATAAGACAGCAGCCAGAGGGCTAGAGCGAGAAAAATTATATTTCCGCTCCATGCTGCAAAGAAAGGGAATATCAGGCCTGCACCGCCGACTGCCATGGTTATCTGATTGAGTATCCAGAACAAAATCCCGAGTAAGCAACTGATTGCCAGAGATTCTGCCGCCATCCCCCGTCTGTTGTATGATGCAGACAGCCCAAAACCAATCAGAACCATGATAAAAATTTGAAACGGATAGGCGGTTTTCTGGAAAATCGCAACCCAATGACGAGTTACATCTTGTCCTTCACTTTGAAGTTTAAGAGTATTTTCATACAAGTCAAGGAGGGGTTGATGATGCGGAGAAATGGGAATTTCAAAGGGTACAGTGGGCAACTTTTCTGTTTCGATTCTCCATTGTTCAACGTGTTCAAGCCGCAAATTTTCATCCTGGAAAATGTACTTTTGAATATCGTGAAAGATCCATGAATTGTTTTGTTGTTCTCCCCGTTCAATTGCAGTTCTTCCCAGAAGTTGGAAAGGAATTTGCTTCCAGTTAAATGAGGTGATAGAACTTATGCGGCCATTATGTTGGCGATTTCCAAAATAGTAAATGCTTTGTTCTTCACCCACTTTCCAGAGTGGGGGCAAGCGTGCAGAATTTTCCTGTTTAACCCAAGTTTGATGCATCCATGTGTACATGTAATTCTGGCTGAAATACGCAAAAGACGCAATCAAAGCAGAAACAGCTAACACAGGAAAAGCCAGTCTCCAACCACCGATTCCCGAACTGCGTATTGCCAGCAATTCAGCATTCTTGTTCAGTGAACTGTATGTGGCAATAGTTGCCAGTAAAACCGTAATTGGTATTATTAGTTCCAGCAATAGAGGTAGCAAAAGAGCCGTTTCTTGAAGGAACTTCAAAAAACTCTGCCAGTCAGTAAAAACATCTGCAAGGTTACCAAAAAAATTCCCTACCAGACTCATCAATACAAATGCACCGAGAAACAACATAAAATAACGGTTGAATTCTGATGCAATATATTTTGAGATTATTTTGAACGGCATAGTTTCCGGTCCTCATTGGTGAATAAGCAAAATAGTATTCAGAACAGGATAAAGTTTCTTATAAAAAGGTTCAAAGTAAATAACAAATCTAGTTAATATTTGTTCAAAAGTTAGGGCATTATCTTGCATAAAGCTACAGGATTAGTTTTAAGAGAATTTTTTTTAATGACTTTGTTCTGACAATTTAGGAGCTAAAAAGCAATATTCATGTCCCAATTAATTCTTGTACTCGAAGAAAATCCAGAAATTCAAAGTTTAATTGCCGCCTCGCTGAAGGCTAGTGCAATTTCAGTTACTCAAGAATCTAATCCAGATTTATTTGTGCAGCAGGCACTTAATCTGGAGCCGGATTTAATTTTACTCAGTAATTCAGGCGGCGATCAAAACTACAAGAATTGCAGAGAAATACGCAAAGATCCGCAGCTGAAAAATATCCCAATCATTTTACTTGTAAACCCAAAAGACGAGCTTGACGAAAAAATTATTTCAGAGCTTGGAATTGATGGGTTGCTTCGCAAACCCTTTGAAGCATCGATGCTTCAGGAGCAGCTAAGTCAATTTGTTACTCTGGATGACAATTTTGGCATTGAACCGGATAATGAGGGTGAAGATTTCAAGATAGACATGAGCTCAATTGACAATCAATTGAATGATATTAAAGAGGGGGAACAAGAAGTAAGCTCACCAGTTGAGGAAGGATCTCAAGTAACAGAAGAATTAGAGCAGAATGCCCTGGAACCAAAATTTGCCTCTTCAGCAGGTAGTGAAATGGATTCAATGATTCTGGATGACATTTCTGCAGATATGGACATTTCTAAGGATACAGTGAAAAAGGCAGAAGTTGAGCTGGATGAAAATGAAATAACATCTAACGGTCTTGAAGTCATCAATGATGAAGAAATGACATTGGACAACGGTTTTGAATTTGATCTTAAGCTTGATGAAGATGGAATCGAAATTGACTCCGAAGAAGTTGTTACAGACACTGTAAAAACTGAGACAGATCCTGCCTCAACAGGATTGGCGCAACTTAAGGACTCCGGTTTGGAAGACAAATATGCTGAAAGCCGCCTCAAGGTTGAGGGTGAAAAAACAGAACAGGATCTGAAGGCACCAGCGGATATTGATCTTGAAGTAAATGATTTTGAGGATCTGGATGATATCTGGTCACGCTCTCCGGAATTGGATCAGACACCTAGAGAGGGCCTGACGGATATAAGTTTGGAAGAAGAAGATTTTCAACCCGAATTTCCAGAAAATCTCTCCTCATTTGAAGAGCCAGCCGAACCTTCGATTCAAGACACTGATTCCGACAGCAAGATCACGTCAGAATCAGTTCAGGAATTGGATAATTATGAACTGGAACCTGATTTCGAAGAAACAGGAGAGGAATCGCTAAGTTCACTTGACAATAAATTGTTAACGGATTCTGTGGAGCAGGATCTTGAGGAGACCGTTGAAATCGAGGATGCTGAACAATTCGTAGAAGATACATCTGCAGACGAATTTGAAGAAGATTTTGATGAGAGTCAGGGAGATGCGGATATTATGTCAATGGTTCATGAAAGTATTGGCGAGCAGGAAGAATCAGCAGAAAGTGCTATGATTGAACTGGAAGACCTCAGTGAACAAATGGAAGCTCTTGATTCTGCAGAAACAGAGTTTGAAATAGAAGAAGAGCAGTTTGAGGAGGATCTGGAAAAAGAAAAACTGGAAGTTGAAGAATTATCTGAAGACGAATTAGCAGTGTCAGAAGATGATTCAGAAGACGAACTGGTAGAATTCATGCTGGATGAACTGGGAGATCTTCTGGAAACGGATGAGGAAGGATCAGTGGACGGAGAAGCTGATTATGGAGATCCGCTTGTTGAGGAACTGGAAGAAAGCCTCGCAGCAGAATCCAAAGACTTGCAAGATGTTGATGCAGAGTTTGACAAAAAAGTGTATACTGAAATTTCACTTGGACTTGGACTTGAAGAAGATGTGTTTGACAGTTGGGATGATGCTGAGGATGCCTTTATGGGATTTGATCGAGAAAAAGAAATTACTGAAGAAGCTCCGGATCAGACAGAAACAGAGGCAAGTGCTTTCGAAAGTTTTGATGATGAAGAAGAAAAATTTGAAAAAGCGGACAGTTTCAGTTTTACAGAAAATGAGTTGAAGGAGATTGTCACAAATTCAGTTCAGAATGCTTTGGAAAAATCTATTGCAGCATCTCTTGTCGAATTGGCAGTTTCAGAATTAAAAACACAAGTAATACGAATGGATCAAAGCAGAGCCTTGTAAGCCAGGGCGATTTTGGCTCCTAAGCTGGCATTATTACGTACCAGTGCAATGTTACTCTTCAGGCTTTCTCCATGAGTAAGCTGATTGATTCGCTCCAGCAAATATGGAGTCACCTCTTTTCCTTCGATTTCCTTTTCAGTTGCTTCTTTCAGCGCTTCTGTAATTGCTCCTTCAATTAGTGACTCATCCATTGCATCTTTCGGAGGCACGGGATTCCCAATCACAAGACCTCCGGCCAACCCCAAGTCCCATTTAATTTTCATACAACGTGCAATGTCTTCAGGTGTGTCAATTCGGGTTTGAACCATTGAACCGCTGGACGGCGTATAAAATGAAGGAAACTCTGCCGTCTGGTAACCAATTACAGGCACACCGTGTGTTTCCAAATATTCAAGAGTTCGGGGAATATCAAGAATGGATTTTATTCCGGCACAGACTACAGCAACATTTGTATGAGCCAACTCCATCAAGTCTGCGGAAACGTCCATGGTTTTTTCATTTTCGCGGTGTACTCCGCCAATGCCGCCTGTCACAAAGACTGGAATTCCGGCAATCTGTGCGCAAATCATAGTTGCAGCCACAGTGGTGCCACCGCTCAGTTTTTGTGAAAGAACTACCGGTAAATCCCGGCGGCTGACTTTTACCGGATCACTTTTTTGAGCAAACTGCTGAAGCTCCTGCCTGCTCAAACCGATCTTGATCCTGCCTCCTGAAACAGCAATTGTGGCGGGGAAAGCCCCCTCATTTCGAATAATATTTTCAACTGCGAGTGCTGTTTCCAAGTTTTGAGGATAAGGCATTCCATGTGAAATAATTGTCGATTCCAGTGCAACAACCGCTTTATCTGTTTTCAGTGCATCTTGAACTTCCTTGGAAATGTCCACCCACTGTGCTGTCTTATTTTTTTCCATATAATTTGGGAATATAAAATGTTTTATGATTTTATTTGTTACTTCTGAAACTAACGGAAACGGCTGTAGCTGTCAATCATCATCGTAAGAGAAGAGCCGGATTTAATGATTGGACTGTCTGCAACGGATTCAAGATAAAATAATCATGATGGTTACTGATAATTGTTTATCTGAAAATGAAAAAGGGGGATTCTCATTTATCAATCTGATTGCAACTATTGTCAATTCTGCTAGCCTGTTTAGGCTATTTCTTTTTTCAGGAGGGACTATATGAAAATTGGTATTCTTCAGTGTGATTCCACCAATGAAAATTTCCGGGACGAACACGGCAACTATCCGGAAATGTTTATGTCACTTTTTAAATCTGTTGATCCGGATTTAGATTTTAAAAATTATGATGTACAGCTGGAGCAGTATCCCCAAACTCTGGAAGAGTGTGACGCGTATTTGATTACGGGCAGCCGCCTCAGTGTGTACGACTATGAACCGTGGATTCGAAAATTGGAAAAGTATGTAGTTGAACTGCACAGGCAGAAACAACCTCTGCTTGGCATTTGCTTTGGACACCAAATGGTTGCCAAAGCTTTAGGCGGAAAAACTGAAGCATCAGAACGAGGTTGGGGTGTAGGAGTGCAAAACTACCAAACGGTATCCATACAAGCCTGGATTGAACCCGCTTTGGAACAATTTTCACTTTTGGCAAGTTACAAGGATCAGGTTACAAAACTTCCGGAAGGTGCCGAATTGATTGCGGAAAGTGATTTTTGCCCTTATGCTGCTTTCAGAATTGATGAGCATATTTTGACATTTCAGGGACATCCGGAATTTCAGAAAGCATACTCCAAAGCATTACTGAATCTCAGGAAAGAAATATTGGGTCCAAAAGTATTTGAAGCAGGAATGAAATCGCTGGAGCAAACCTTCCAGCCTCAGCAAATAACACACTGGATGCTGAATTTCCTCAGGAAAGGTGATCCTCACAAATAACCGGTTACGGTCTCGAATCCGGACCTTGCTGTTCCCTTTTTGCTGGAGGATTATGAGTTAGTTCCCAGAGCTTGAAATAACGGACGACAAAATTCAGGGCATCAAAAATTGCACAGAACAATCCCGGAAATCCGTCGCGGAATCCTCCTTTAAACAGATAGCGTCTTAAGAAACGGGAAAATGGTTTGAGTAGCAGAAAGCGAATAGAATTTCCTGCAGTCACCTGTACGCCGGCATCCCGGAGATAACCTGCCTCAACTCCGGAATAAAAATCGAACTTGCTCAAAAACTGGCTGATGTTCAGGTAAGGAAAGTGGAGCATATCACTTTGCAGACTGCCGATACTTCCCTCCACTACCAGTTTTTCATGTACATGTTGGTTAGGGAAGCTGGCAGAACCTCTCTGGAATAAACGTAACTGTGTGTCCGGATATTGACTTCCGTGACGCAGCCAGTGTCCAAAGTAATGATTACGGCGCTTGAGTTTGAAAGCTGAGTTTGTCGTAGCTTGAATTACTTTTTCTATTTCCTCAACCAAATTTTCCGGAATGCGCTCATCCGGATCCACGTAAAAAACCCAATCCCCACTCGCCTGCTCCATCGCGTAACTTTTGTTGACATTAAGGTTGGTATTGTTGGGACGTGAAAAAACACGGCAGCCTAGATCACGTGCAAATTCCAGTGAGTCGTCCTGACTTTCACAGTCAACATAGACGATTTCAGTTGCCCATTTGAGTTGGGGCAATAATTCCCGTAAATGATCAACTTCATTATGACAGATGATGGTAACGCTGAGATTCATGGAGTTTGGTTTTTGCTTCAGTTTGCTTGCTGCCAGAAAAAATATTGAAAGCTTGATTTGAAAATGATCTGTTGACCAATCTATGACAAGTTTAAGATCTTGTCAATGTTGCAGACGTTTCTGATTGTTCTCTGACGATTATTTTTTCTGTAAAATTGGAATCGAGTGATTACTCAGGCAGCGGTTTTCTCCTTGCATTTCTTGCACAAAACATTGTTCTGTCATAGATTAGATTGCCAATACGTTTTCAAAACGCTAAACTTCGGGAATCAATCTACAGAAGTACAAGGGAGGTCTTATGTTCAAATCAGTCAACAAAGATGTATGGGCTTTTGACGCGGAATGGGTGCCGGATCCGGAAGCGGGAAGAAGGTTATATCAGCTTCCGGAAGATACTCCTGATGCAGAAGTAATCCAAAAAATGTGGGAAGAAGGCGGTGCGGATGAAGAAAATCCGATGCCTTACCTCAAAACCACAATTTGCCGCGTAATTTCCATTGCCGCGGTCGTTCGTGCAGATAAAG
>Ga0207916_1000063_pt1 | contig 16655 bp, 18 predicted proteins | sample DeeseametaMP1141_FD_184194 | JGI IMG/M metagenome (GOLD analysis project Ga0207916, IMG submission 184194) | Marine microbial communities from the Deep Indian Ocean - MP1141 (SPAdes) | ecosystem: Environmental > Aquatic > Marine > Oceanic | place: South Indian Ocean | collected 2011-03-05 | reverse complement strand
TAGTAGCACCATTGGTTTTGCCAGCATTTGAACCTGAAACTGTGGATTCTTTAGAATTTGGTTTAAAAGCCGATTTCTATGATGGCAGAGCTCGAGCTAATTTAGCTATCTTCGATTATTCTTATGATAACCTTCAAATCCAAGCAACCGATCCTGATGTATTTAGAGGCGGTGTAGTAAATATTCCTGAATCTGAAGTCTCAGGTGTTGAGTTAGAATTTACTGGAATATTGACTGATTCATTAACATTAGACGCAAATTTAGCTTTCTTGGATACAGAGATTACTGGTTCTTTCCTTTACTTAGATAATATTAATGCTGAGCAATATGGTTTTGGTCAAGAAGATCTAAGACTTGCTGCGGCTACCGATATCAAAGGAAATGAACTCGCAAAATCTCCTGAGTATACGGCTGACGTAAGTCTTTCACACGTTGCTGATTTCCCATCAGGTAGCACAATGACTTCTACCTTGCAATATATTTATCGTGGGGAGTTTTTCCAACGGGTAGCTAATGAGACGGCACAGGATTTCGTTCCTGCCTATGAAATAATAAACCTAACATTTGCTGTTGATTTCTCAGATTCTATGGGACTTGATTTTGTATTTGCAAACTTAACCGATGAAGATGGAGTTAACTCCACTATGACTGACGTTTTTGGAACCGCTGGAACAGGGGTTGAATTAATTCCGCCAAGACAATTTTTTACAAGATTCAGCGTAGACTTTTAATACGTCGATCTTGATAACTTTAATTTCTTGAATTGATCTTCAAGAAAGTATAATAAATAGTTTATGGACAAATTATTTATTACCGCCGACGAACTCTTAAAAGATTCATTCAAGCTTGCTTGGATGATCTTTGAGAGTGGCTTCAAGCCAAATTATATTGTTGGAGTCTGGAGAGGGGGAGCTCCAGTTGGAATTGCCATCCAAGAGTTTTTAAAAGTTCTAGGTATAAAATCTGATCATATTGCTATTCGTACAGCTTATTACGAAGGTATAGATCAGAGAAAAGATACAGTCGAAGTTTACGGTCTTAATTATGTTATCAAGAAATTAGAATCTGAAGATAAACTTTTAATAGTGGATGATGTGCATGACACTGGAAACTCAATCAAACAGGTAATTAATGATTTAACTACTGCTTGCAAAAAAAATACTCCCGAAATTAAAGTTGCAACGCCATATTTTAAACCCAATAAAAATGAAACTGATTTAAAGCCTGATTTTTTCATTCACGAAACTGATCAATGGTTAATTTTCCCTCATGAACTTGATGGCCTTACTTTTGAAGAAATTGAAGAGTACAAGCCAGAACTTAAAGATCTAACTTCAAAAATTAAAGAAGTTCTTAAATGAAAGAATTTATAAATTCAATAAGAATTTTTCTTATTTATAGAGCTTATAAATTTATGGTAATTTTTGAACGATTAGCTAATCGAGGGTTTGCTTTAGATATTTTTTCAAAAAAATTTCAAAAAAATCCTTATCAGACCTACTCAAAGATGAGATCGATAGATCCAATTTATCACTCAAAACCAACATTTTTAAGATGGGTTACCAAAATGAGCTTGGTGCAGGAAATGTTAAGAGATGAAAGATTCAGTGTAGATGATAGGAAATATCCTATAGCTAAATTAAGACGTAAAGAACTTGCTAGGGATGGTAGAGAAATCATGCTCGATCAATTCGAAAATCCAAGCATTTTAAAATTAGATCCACCAGATCATTCAAGAATAAGAAAGTTGGTTTCTTATGGATTTACCAATCGATATATAAAATCTCTCGAAACTAAAATTGATGAAACAATTGATCAATGTCTAGACTTTACTCACAATCAAGATCAATTTGACTTAATGGGGGTTTTAGCGAAGCCTTTACCGGCGATAGTAATAGCTAAAATGATGGGATTACCAGATTCTGATCTAAATCAATTTCAAACTTGGTCAGAAAATTTACTCCAAGAAGTCGGAGGCATTGGGTCCTCGGTAAAAAAAAGAAAATTAGCCAGAGATGCTTACGAAGATCTAATAAGGTATTTTGAAAAAATCATCATTGAAAGAAAAGATAATCCAGGAGACGATTTTATTGGCAAGTTAATTCAAGCCGAAGAAGAGGGCGACAAACTAAACGTGAAAGAAATGTATGGAACTTGTTTGCTTTTATTAATCGCTGGACACGAAACTACCACACGACTAATTGGAAATGGACTTTATTCACTGATGAAAAATCCAGATCAATACGAGTTAATAAAAAAAGATTTTTCTTTGATTCCAAATGCTATCGAAGAAATGTTGAGATATGAACCACCAGTGCATGCAACCGTTAGATTTGCTTATGCAGACATGGATTACGAAGGGAGGTTTTATAAAAGAGGCACTCCCTTTGCAATTAGTATAGCTGGAGCAAACCGAGATCCTGAAGCAAATGAAAATCCAAATGAATTTAATATTTTAAGAGAACAAATTAAACATGTCTCTTTTGGTTACGGACCTCATATGTGTATTGGAGCAAGCTTAGCTAGAATTGAATCTAAATTAGTGTTTGAAAAAATCTTTGAGAGGTTTCCTGACTTAAAGCTAACAGAATCTGAACCCAGCTGGCAGAAAAATTTTATTTTTAGAGGCTTTGATAATCTTCTCGTTAAAACCCATTGAAAAATAAATTGATTAAACTTTGTCTAGGTATTCTTGGAGGTTTTTTTATTATTGGTACCGTCTTATTTACTATTTTTGTACCGATTAGTTTCTTAAAACCTGATCCTTCGTTCTTTGATTTTGTTTTAGCTATCTTTTTTGTCTATGTGACATACTATTTATCGATGGAACTTAAGAGTTTTGATAAAACCAAACCCTTTCCCGGCATGATTTTTCATTATGATTCACAAAAATATTACTTTTCTAAAAGATGGTTTTTTTCATGTGGTGTGTTATTTTTTAGTCTATCAGCATTATTTAAAATTCAAGGATTTTTTGTTTAATGGGTGATTTGATTGTATTTGTTTCTTTTTGGACTATGTGGGCTTTGATAAGTTATTTTATTGTCCAAATTTACTCAGAATCAAGAATTCAAGAAGAAAATAGAAATAAATTATTAGAAATCCTTGCATCAATAGGGTTTGGATTATTAGTTAATCTTATTTTATTTATTGTGTATTAAAATTAATTGATGAAATACTTCCTAATAGTTTTATTATTAATAATCTCAAGTACAGTCGGAATTTATTATTATGTTCAACATGAAGTATTAGAGGCAGTTGGTTTAGAAATGGGCGGACACGATCATTAGTAATGAATCAGAATTTTGAAAGCAAAGTAATCATAATTAATTCTATCTTTGGAAATTTGTTAGATTTTTCATCAAGAGACGTCTTTGATGAATTCAAAGAATTGGTTTTCTCGAGTGAAGCTGAAATTATCGAAGAATTTAATTTCAATCAAAAAAAAATCAATTCTAAATATTTCATCGGTAAGGGTAAATTAGAAGAGATAAAAAAAGTTGTAGATAAACAGAACATAAATTTAATTATTTTTAATCATAATCTTTCACCGTCTCAAGAAAGAAATATTGAATCTTTTTTAAAAACTAGGGTTTTGGATAGAACAGGCTTAATTTTAGACATTTTTGCAAAGAGGGCTTTCAGCCATATCGGTAAACTCCAAGTGGAATTGGCACAGTTGAACCATTTATCAACGAGATTGGTAAGGGGATGGAGTCACTTAGAAAGGCAAAAAGGCGGGATTGGTTTGCGAGGGCCAGGAGAAACACAATTAGAGACGGATCGAAGGTTAATTTCACAAAGAATAACAAATATCAAAAAAAGACTAGAGAAAAGTCATCAACAAAAGAATTTGAATAGATATGCCAGAAAAAAGGGAAGAAGTCATACTGTGGGAATTGTTGGATATACAAATGCTGGTAAAACAACACTTTTTAATAAGCTTACTGGTTCTAAAGAATTTGAAGCTGATAAATTATTTGCAACATTAGATACAGTTACCCGAAAAAATTTGGTTCCTGGTTCAGAGTCGATTATTTATGTTGATACAGTTGGATTTATATCAGATCTCCCAACTACATTAATTGAATCGTTTAAGGCAACTCTGGATGATTTAAAGTCAGCGGATTTATTACTACACGTGGTTGATGTAAGTGATAAAAATTTTAAAAATAAAATTCACGAAGTAAATAAAGTTCTATCTGAAATAAAAGCTGATGATATTCCTCAAATACTCGTAAGAAACAAAATAGATATTAATGATTATGATGAAAATGATGTCATCACTCCTTTAAATTCTGTTGCTGTTTCAGCTAAAGAAGGAATAGGAATAGAATCACTTAAAGACTTAGTGTCCAATCATGCAAATAGAGGTTTATTCAGAGGTAAATTATTTATAAATTTCAGAAATTCTAAATTACGATCCGAATGCTATAGAAAGGCTAAAATATATGAAGACAAAGAACTAAATAATGGGTGGTTATTAGATTTGACAATTGGAAACAACGATCTGAAAAAAATCTTGTTCTTTGATGGTGTCGAGATAATTAAATCTGATACTTATTTAAATACAAAATTATAATTTATAAATTTTTGAATCAATTCTTGAGTTAAAATAAAATAAAGTTTAATTATGGCTTCTCTTAAACACTTAAATGCTAATGCATCAGATGATGAAATATTGTCTGTTTTAGACGAAGATGCAGGGCTGATAATAGATAACTTAATTGATCAAGATCAAGTAGATAGAATATCTACCGACCTAAATCCTTATTTAAAAATAGACGCCTTTGGCAGGGATGAATTTACTGGATTCAAAACAAAAAGAGTGGGAGCATTAATAGCTAGATCTGAAGCTTGCCAAGAACTTGCACTTCATAAAAAAATAAATGAAATATCAAAGCTTTATTTAGAGCCTCATGGCGACGGATATCAGCTACATTTTACTTCTGCTGTTTGTATTGGTCCTGGAGAATCAAAGCAAATACTTCATCGGGACAGGGGAATTTGGGGCGGATATCTTCCCAGAAAGGTTGAACCCTTGATGAGTACGATTTGGGCCATTACGGAATTTACAAAAGCTAATGGAGCTACTCAAGTTGTTCCAGGTTCTCACAAATGGGATAAAGACAGAATCCCAAGAGAAGATGAAATTGCATATGCAGAAATGAAAGCCGGTTCGGTTCTTTTATATACGGGAACTGTTCTACATGGAGGCGGACAGAATGAAACTCACAATGAATCACGAACCGGAGTTTTTTTACACTATGCTTTAAATTGGTTGCGACAAGAAGAAAATCAGTATCTCTCTTGTCCACCAGACATTGCTAAAAATCTTTCACCTGAAATAAGATCTCTAATAGGATATTCGAAGGGGGGTTATGTTTTAGGATTTTATTCTGACCCTCATGATAAATCTGCTAGTTTTGAGTCAGTTTCACCAGAAAATATGTTTAAAGATCATGTGCAAGACGATTTTAGTTCATTGCCAGATCCCACAGAATTAGTTTCAAAATCAAATAAATAATAACTTTATGTTAATAGAACTATTTGTCACTGCTTCCATTTCTTTGATGCTAGCTTTATTTTCTTTTCTATTTTTTGGAACAATGACTTCTTATAACTTAGCAGTAAGAACTTTATCTTTTTTAGTAGTTGTATCTACTTTATGGTGGACGTTTGGACTTTCAATTGTCTTTGAGGGTAATTCAGTAATGTTAAGATACTAATGTATTTCGTAAACTGGATTGTCTTATCAATTATTTATTATTTTCTTTTGAAATTATTCTTAAATTCAAAATACTATGACGGAAATAGAAGTAATATTCAGGAAGTTTTATTGGCTATTGTATTAGGATCAATTACTTCAACCTTCATAATTTATGGATTTAATAATTAATGGAGACCTTTAAGGAATTAATCAATAATTGTAAATATCCTGTTTTCTTCACTGGTGCTGGTATAAGCACTGACTCTGGAATACCAGATTTTAGGGGTCCTCAAGGGTTTTGGAAAACAAATAAGCCAATTTATTATCAAGATTTTATCTCCTCGGAAGAATCAAGAATTAAATATTGGGAACAAAGTATAAATTTCAAAAGTAACTTTGGCTCTTTTCTTCCTAATGATGGTCATAAAGCAATTAGTAAAATTATTAATCAAAAAAAACAAGGCCATTGCATTACTCAAAATGTCGATAACTTGCATCAAGACGGTGGATTGTCGTCTGACGATGTAACTGAAATTCATGGAAATGCCACTTTTGCAGTCTGCGTTGATTGCAAAGAGAGAATAGACTTAAGTTTAATCCATGAAAAATTCAAGGAAACTAACGAACCACCTTTATGTAACTCATGCAATGGATATATAAAAACCGCAACTATTTCATTTGGACAGCCTATGCCAGAAAAAGAAATGCAAAGGGCACAAGTGGAATCATTAAAAGCAGATTTATTTGTAGTTGTTGGCTCTTCTTTAGTTGTATTTCCAGCAGCTTCTCTTCCATTAGTAGCCAAGGAAAATGGAGCAAAGCTGGTTATTATTAATCGAGAAAAAACAGATTTTGATAATCTAGCTGACTTAGTAATTAATGACAGCATTTCTAAAACTTTCAATGAAATTATTAATCAATGAATTTTTTGTTAGGTAGTACAGGATTAGTAGGTTCGCTCCTTGTACAAGAACTAAAAAATAACGAAGAAACTTTTTTAGCTATTAACAGAAGAAAAGTTGATTACTTATCTGACGACGAACAAGTGGTTATCGACGAAATAGATAACTTCAATTTTTTTGATGCAGGAAAGAGTTATATTTCCCTTGGATATCCCCTTAAATGGAATGAATTGATCTTTATGAAAAAAGAGACAAAGAAGTTGTTTTATAAAGTAGATTTCGAGCTTATTTTAAATTTAGCAAAAAAACTTAAAAAAAATGGCTGTCATACTCTAGCGATTGTATCTGCTGTAGGCGCAAATAAATCATCAAATAATTATTATTTATCTATTAAGGGAAAACTAGAAGAAGAGCTGTTAAGAATGGGCTTTTCTAAGCTTATTTTTGCTAGACCAGGACATCTTTTGGGAAAAAGGGAGAAACCAAAAGACTTTGGTACTCATTTAATAGAATTATTTGGAAAAATTTCTGATCCTTTTTTAATAGGTAAGCTCAAAAAATTTAGAAATATTCAGGCAAAAATGGTTGCAGAATTATTAATTAAAGTAAGCTCGGAAGAATATAAAGACGATACATACATCATTGAATTTAACAAAATAAAAAAATTAACTTAGGCTGGTTTAGTTTCTGTCGTTTCTTTAGAAAGAAGCAAAGATTTCATCTAACTCATTTTTTTGATTAGTACTGAATTGTCTAAGTGCTTCTATTAAAGGCATAGGAAGAAACGAAAGAATTTGTTCTTCATAGAATGGTAGATTTTTAACCCTATTAAACCAGTCATTCAATTTTGGGTGACTGTTCTCATTACAATAATCTGATAACGTCAATTGCTCCCATCTTAAAACGTAAGGAAAAATAGCCGCATCCGCAATTCCAAAATTGGCACCCGTAAACCAATCAGTGTCTTTTAAACCGTCTTCTAGTTTATCCATTAATTTTTTTGATTCGGACAGTCCTTGAATCACACATTCAGCTTTAAGACCATTCTCTATCAAATCTCTTCGATTTTCCCTTCTTTGAATATCCGGTATTTCGTTGATTTCTTTTTCAAGTTCGTCTTTAGGTTTAAGAATTAAAATATTTCTTACAGCAATTCCGTAAGTTATCGAGCCGCCATGAATTTGATAGGCGTCTGTGGTTTTCAACCAAAGTCTGGTCTTATGTAAAGACTCTGGGTCGATAGGCCGCGCTGATATTTCTGGAAATTGATCTTCTAAAAATTCTAAAATTAAGGAAGATTCTATAATTGGATTTCCTTTAAACAATAAAGTAGGAACAACATGATTAGGATTTATTTTAATATAGTCTGATGTATGCTGCTCACCAGACTGTAAATCTATAATTTTTGAGTGATAAGGTAGATTCTTTAAACCAAGAATTAATCTAACCTTTTGAGAACAAGTAGAAGGTCCATTGTGATAAAGAGTTAAGTCAGTCACACAGATATTTTAAAGGCTAATGACTTAAAATCCTATCTTAGGAATTTAACTAAAATCTTTTAACATTTTCCTGAGTTCAAGTTGATGCTGCTCTTCTTGTCCAATTAAATTCCTGGTGTATTCTTCAAGATATATTGAAGAATCTTCAACAATTGGTAATAATTTTTTATATAAATTCAAAGCGAAAACTTCGTGCTCTAAACTTTCTTCGAGGATACCTTTAATTGTATGATCATGAGTTTCAACAATATCAGAAATTTTTTGACTTGGATGACCATCTAAGCCTGTTAGAAACTCTCCTGCTGTCTGCGCATGTTGAAGAGATTCAGCTGCTTGTTCTTGTAAAAATTGAACAATAGGTATTCTATGCGGACCAACCACCATTAGAGAGGAGTGAGTGTATCTAACTACACCAGCTAATTCGAATTCCATAATTTCGTTTAAAATATCACAAACCTTTTCTTTATCTAATTCTTTAAGTTCCATAAATTACCTCCAAAAAAGTCAATTATATTTTAATTTTAATGAAATACGGCTGATGAGAATTAAGAAAACAATGATTATCATTTACAACAATTAACTTAATTGAAATAATAAAAATGCATTTTTAGGAGAGTTTATGAGTACTGAGATTTTTTTACCTGTTTTTTACATGTTTGTTCTTACATCTGTTGTTTTTCTTTTTAATACAACTGTTCGCTTTAAAGATGTTTTAATTGATAAAGGTCATAGAGCTTCTGAATTATTTAAAATACCTGTTGCTTCCTCAGCAAATGATTTGATTAGACAAGGAGATAGAAATCTAATTAATCTATTTGAATTTCCAATATTTTTCTACGTAGTTTGTGTTTCTATATATGTAACAGGAAAAGTTGATGATTATTTTGTTTTGTTAGCATATTGGTTCGTAGGATTTAGAGCTATTCACAGTATTTATCATATTTTCATTAACGGCTTTATAGGCGCAATGCCAGTAAGGGCATTATTCTTCTTACCGAGTTGGCTTATTGTAGGTTGGATGTGGATAAGATTTATCCAGATGCTTTAAAATTTTTGAATACAAAAAATAAAGGATAAGCGAGAATTACCATCTGAAAATAGGATAAAAAACTATTCATTATTATATTAATAAAATAGGGTATTTCTGTTGCTCCTTCGTTAATAAAAAGGGCGGAAATTAGAAAAATTACTAAAAAGTAAGGTATTAATAAAACAAACCAATACAACAACAATAAGTAAACAAATTGAATTTGATTATTTCCTGTAGTTTTCCAGGACTTATCTAATGCTTCTGTAATTGCACAATTTTCTGTTATCAAGAAGAAGGGAGCAAGAATCAGTCTAGAAGCAAAATACACGCCGGGCAAAATAAATAAAATCAACCCAATTAAAGTTATTAGGCTTAAAGCTAAAGATAAGATAAATAATTTAAAGAAAATTTGAAAAGAGACTAAATAATATCCAATTGTTTCTTTTAAAGAATTTAATAATAAATCGTTAACAATTAGTACAGATAGGACTGCAATAAAAGGATTTAAAAACATGTTCGTTAAAATAAAAAAAATAGCTCCCCAAGTAAAAAATTTTTCATCATTTAATAAAGTCTCGCCAGTTGCAGTGAAAATTCCTATCAGTAAAAAAACAGGTAGAGTTCTTAAAGTAAAAATTAAGAAAGTAGATTTGTAAAATTTAAAACCCGCAGTTATGAAAGATAATGGCATAATTATATTTTATAACTTTACTAGAAAATTATGATAGAAATTTGGTCAAAACCTCAATGTCCTTTTTGCGACAAAGCAGAGAATTTATGTATTCAAAAAGATTTTGAATACAAAAAGTATATGCTCGATGAAGATTTTTCCAGAGATCAGTTTATGGAGAAGTTTCCAACCGCAAGGACTTTTCCACAAATTTTGATTGATGGAAAATTGATTGGAGGTTATACAGAATTCGCTGCTGAAGTTGGCATAGAATAGTTATTAGGATTCGGATAATTTAAGTAGAAAGGCATTATCCTGAGCAGACTCTTCTAGTGCGTTTAATCTGCCGCTTTTTCCTGCATGTCCTCCAATTAGGTTCATTTTTAAAAGAATTGGATTCCCAGAAATAGAGTTCTCTCTTAACTTCGGTACATACTTTGCGGGTTCGAAATATTGAACTTGTGAATCAAATAAGCTACTGGTTACGAAAACCGTAGGATAATTCTTTTTATCAATATTATCGTAAGGAGAATATGATTTAATGTAATCATATTCTTCTTTAAATTTTGGATTACCCCATTCTTTGTATTCAAAGGTAGTCAAAGGAATAGATTCATCAGACATAGTGGTTAATACGTCCACAAAGGGGACGGCTGAAATTATTCCTTTATAAAGTTCAGGCTCATAATTAATGATAGCCCCCATTAATAATCCTCCTGCACTTCCACCAAAAGCAAATACATTCTTTGGGTCTCCAATATTTTTTAAAAGCAGCCCTTTAGTTGAATCAATAAAATCAAAAAAAGTATTTTTTTTGTTTAACATTTTTCCATTTTCATACCACTGTCTCCCCATTTCAGATCCGCCTCTAATATGAGAAATACAAAAAATGAAGCCTCTATCTATTAAAGGAATCATGGTTTTTCTAAAACTCGCATCGATAATACTGCCATAAGAGCCATAGCCATAAATCAATATAGGAGCTGATTTAAGATCTATTCCTTTTTTATAGATCAAGGAATTAGGAACTTCGGTTCCATCTCTTACAGAAATTTTTATTCGATCAGTTTGATAAAGATTTTCGTCGAAATTTAATACTTCAGAATGCCAAATTTCTTTCTTTTCATTTGTTTCTAAATCTAAGGAAAATACAGAGCTTGGTTTTCTTAAGCTTGTATAACCATACAAAAATTCTTTTGCTTCGTAATCTGGATTTGATGAAATGTAGCAACTATAAGCAGGATCAGGAAAATCAATAAGCTCTTTTGTGGAATTACTTTTATTAAATTTTAAAATTTTAGGTAATCCGTCTTCTCTGATATCTAAAAATATTAAATTTGGAAAACAAACAAAGTCTTCTAAGAGCACTTTGGGATCATGTTCTATAATAGTTTTCCAATTTGAAAAATTTTCAAAATCTTCTTCTCTAAATTCAAGTAAAGAAAAATTTATACATTCATTTTTATTAGAAAGGACGTAAAACCCTTCTGGAGTATCCTCAACATAATATAAGTGTTTCTCAGAACGACTAAGAATACATTTAGGTTTATCAAACATATCTGAAAGCTCTATAAGCCATATTTCATTGGATTCTGTTTTACTTGAATTTATATACAAATATCGATCCGTGCGTGATTTAGAAATTGATATATTGAACTCAGCATCACCTTCTTCAAAGATAAGAACGTCTTTATCTTGAGATTCACCTAGCTTATGACGAAACACTTTATTCGAAATAAGTGTTTCTGGATCTTTTACAGTATAAAAAATATGATCGTTACCACCCCAAACAATGTTTCCTGAGGCATTGTTTAATTTATCAGTAATGAGTTTTTCTTTTTGGAGATTTTTAAATTTAATCGTATATTCACGTCTACCATTTTTATCTTCTCCGTAAGCAATAACTTCATTGTTAGGCGATGGAGAAATGCCAGAAATTTGATAAAAATCTAATCCCTTGCTTAACTGATTAATATCTAATATTTTTTCTACAGAGTTTCCTTTTTCTCTGAAATAAACTGGATACTGTTCGTTTGATTTAATTTTAGAAAAATAATAAAAATCATTTTTTTTAATTTTTAAAGAAGTTTCTTCTTTTGGAATAAAATTTATTAACTCTTGATAGAGCTCACTTCTGTAATCCTTTCCTTCAGCAAACCAATTTTCACTGTATTTATTTTCCTCCTCTAAATACTGAATGATTTCTTTATTTGATCGTGTATCGTCTCTCAACCAATAATAATCATCTAATCTTTCGTCTCCATGAGCTTTTAAAATCTTAGGAATTTTCTTTGGTATTGGAGGTAACATGTTTTTTATAATAACTTAATTATTGCAAAAACATTTTATTCAAATATATTAACAATCAAATATATCTAAGCACCTTCAATAAAACTATAAATGTCTAAAAAAATAATCTATTTTTTATTAACAATTTTCTATATTGTAAATATTCATAGTATTACTATAGACGGAGAATTGAATGAGCTTGAATGGCAAAAGGCTAAATCTTTTACCGATTTTCTCACTATTTTCCCTGATACATTGGCTCCTCCAAAATATAGAACTGAGGCGAAATACTTTGCTGATGAAAAAGGTATATATTTTGCTTTTATTAATTATCAACCTAAAGAAAAACAGACTTTCCAGAAACATCCTAGAGACTCTTTTTATGCAAATGCAGATAGAAACTATGTAATTATAGATTTCAACAATAACGCTAATATCGGTTACGAATTTACAGTAACGCTAGGTGATTCAATAAGAGATGCAATTTTTGTAGATGAAAACGATTTTTCTGATCAGTGGGATGCTATTTGGTATGCAAAGACTAAAAGTTATGATGATTATTGGATATCCGAATTTTTAATTCCTTGGGATGTCGCTCCTATGATAAATGTAGAGGGTCCTTATCGTGACATAAGTGTATCTTTGGCTAGATGGGCTTTTAGTGAAAATGAGGTTTATAACTCTCCAGGCCTAAGTTTTTATAAATCGCCATTCTTATCAAAATTTAAAAAGCTACAAGTTAAAAATCTTAATATGCAAAAAACACGAATAGATTTTTTCCCTTATGCAAGTTTCACTAATAATTTCATTCAAGATAACAGGCAAGTAAATATCGGAGGAGAGATATTTTGGGATATTAATCAAAACTCAAAATTAGACTTCACTCTTAATCCTGATTTTGGTCAAGTCGAAAGTGACGATGTAATTGTAAATTTTTCAGCAATTGAGACTTACTATCCTGATAAAAGACCTTTTTTTACTGAAAATCAGACGCTTTTTGATGTTACTGGATGGAATCTTAGATTCATCAATACTAGAAGAATAGGCGCTATTCCAGATAAATGTTCTAATACCGACAGAAGTCATTTAGGAGAGTGCAAAGATAGTTTGATTGATACTACTGACATCAACTTTGCTCTTCGTTACACCCAAAGAGACGAGTCAAATGAATTTGGAGTTTTTAGTGCGTTTGAAGACGACTCTATATTTTCTGAAGGTAGAGATTTTTTAGCATTTAGATATAGATCAACTAGAGATTTTTTAAGCACAAAAATTGGTTATTTATTTACATCTGTTGATAGACCTTCTATCGAAAGAACAGCCGAAACTCACACTATAGACTACGATCTAAAACCTTCTAATTCTTCGCGTGTTTATGGTTGGGTAAGTCAAGTAAACACTGAAGAGCTAGGCAACAAAAAAACAGGTTACGGGTTTAGGTCTTTGGTGACAAACCGGTTTTCAGACAAACTATTTGGTTTGCTTGTCTTTAATTACCTTGATGAGAATTTCAATATAAATGATATGGGGTACGTTGAGCAATATGGAAATAGCTTCATTGGAACTTATATCCAATATAGTAATCCTAATAATGATGAGGCTTCTAACATTTCTCAACAGAATTATGCTTTAAGAATGGGTTATGACAGGTCTTATCAAGGATTCGGAGGAGGCGTAGGAGCAACCTTGGAATACGAACTTAGCTTTAAAAATAGTTCAAGACTTGAAATAGAATGCAATTGCACTTTATTTAGAGGAAAGGATTACGTAGAGACTAGAAATTATATTGATTCACCATATTTAGAGTCTTTAGGGAATCATGAACTTGAAATTGAATACTCCACTCCTAGAACAAATATGTTTCAGCATAGATTTAAATTAGGATATGAAACAAGTGGTTATGAAACTTCTGATACCAATAGCGACCTCAGATCTGAAGGACATACAATTGGATATGGGATTTTGATGAAATTATCGGAAAATCTAAAAATATTTTTAAGTCCAATAGAATATCAAACTCAATCAAATTGGAGCGTTTGGAGAACAGATAATCTTTTTGGTTACTACGATAAAGAAATGATTAGTTCAGGTATAAATCTAGATTGGTTTATTGGAGATAGGCAAGAAATAAGATTAAAAGGAAAGATTTATGGCATTAAAGCCAATCAAGCAAGAGCATATAGAGCTGATTCTTCTGGTTATTTGAATGCTTCTAACGATTCTTTAGATCCATTTGAGTTATCTGAAACAGCTTTTCAGGTAAGGTATAAATATCAATTCGCACCTCTATCAGACTTGTACGTAGTTTATACAAGAGGAGGAAAATATAATTTTAGTAGAGAAAATTCTTTTGAAAAAATATATTCAGGAGCATGGTCTAATCAAAATCTTGATAAATTTATTGTGAAACTTAGATATAAGCTCTAGTTCTTGATAATTTATAATTTGTATAATCTTAAGCCTTAAGTAGAATAAATATTCTTAAATTATTTTAGGAAAATGGATTTTATAGTTGAATATCTAAACACTCTGCTTGGAGGCTTAGCTGCTTTAGCTGGTATTGTCTCTATTTATTATTTGATTAGAGAAATGCAAGAACAAAACAGAGTTGCTAGAGCCAATGCCAGGCAAAATGTATCAGATAGCCATCAAGAAATTGCTTTAAAAGGCATGACTCCAAGAATGGTAAAAATTAAACTCAAATTAAGAAAAAATGAAGATTTAACACCTGAAGAGGATGCTGCTTATTTAACTTACTTTAGTATTATGCTTAGATCTCGCGAGAACCAACATTATCAATACTCCATTGGAATGATTGATGCATCTGAATGGGACAATTATTTAAAATCATTTAAAACGCTTTTTAAGTCCGAATATCATTTGAAGTTATGGGGTTTTATGAAAGACACTTTTAATGATGAATTTGTAGAAATTGTAGATGGGATAATAAATGAAAATAATTGAGGCAGAACAAGCACAATATCTTATTAAATCCCTCCAGCATCACCCTAGTCCCTATATTATTTTTGACAAAAATAGCGGAGTTGAGTGGTTAAATAATTCAGCTCAATACATTTTTAATCTCAAAGATGACGAATCTATATCAATAGAGCCTATAACTGATATTAATAAAAACGTCATTAAATCGGAAATAGCTAGGTCATTTGATACTGATATCCAAGTAAAATTAAGATCTATAGAATTTTTTTTGAGAACGAGAATTCATGAAATACCGTTTGAAAATGACTCTTCTTTTTTCTTAATTGAAGCTTTAGCAAATTCTGAAGCAGCCCTAGATGCTTTAAAAGAAACTATTGACTGTTTAGAAAATGACAGAATTAGCATGGCGTTCCAAAAACAGGTAGATATAAAAACCGGTGAAATTATTGGTGTTGAATCGCTTTTAAGGCTTTTGGATGAAGAGGGCAATATCATATCAAATGATAAATTGATTCCTTTGGTAGAGGGCGAACATCTGTTTTCATTAGTAGTTTTAGCTTCTTTAAAAAAGTTAAAAGAATTTTTCAGTTTTATAAACTCTAAAAATTTAGGAAATTTTTCTACTTATTTAAATGTCTCTGCATATACTGTTATGCAAGAAAATTTTACTAAAATAATTTTAGACTTCGTTGACGATAATAACCTTAAGCAGAATCAGTTAGGTCTAGAAATTACTGAAACTGCAGAATTAGAAGATAGAAAAAAAGCTTCCGAAGCTTTTGAATTACTAAGAGATAATGGAGTCCCATTAGCTTTAGACGATTTTGGAGCTGGATACTCTTCACTCAGCTATTTAAGAGATCTACCCATAAGTTTAATTAAATTAGATAAAAATTTTGCTTCTACAATTGATCTTGTTGATACGAAAGAACTCGTGAAATTTGTGGTAAATATTTCAGAGAATCTTAAGTTGGATATGCTAGTCGAAGGAATAGAAACAGAAGAACAAAAAAATATTTTTTTAGAACTTGGTTGTAAGAGAGGCCAAGGCTATTTCTTTCATCGCCCAGAATTTTTAGAAGACTTTGCAGGAAACTTAGATGAATGATTTATCCAAACCTTCAAAAGGTGCAGAAAAAATACTGCTAGCACAAATTAAACAGGAATTTTCGGCTCCTGCCGAAGCTATAGAACATTATATTGATTTAGTAGAGCAATACGCTAAGGAAAATAATCTTAATGTAACGGACGAAATAAATCAGATAAAAGATGCAGAACAAAAATTACTCAGTCAATATGAAGATGCTTTTAATGAAAATACTTCCTTAAACAAAGAAAAAAAATCTTCTGAAGAATATTCTGTTCTAAGACACAATTTAAGAACGCCTTTGAATGCAATTATTGGCTACAGCGAAATTCTTATGGAAGACTTCGAAGACGATCTTTCTGAGGAAATAATTGAGGATTTAAATACCATTTTAAATTTATCTAGAGATACAGAAAAAGCGATTGAGAGATTTGTAGATTTTATTAGAGGAGAGCTTTCAGAAAGCGCCTCATCTGATTCAGATCAAGGGCAAATTCAAAATGCAGAATCTCTTTTCAAATCTTTGGG
>Ga0207916_1000059_pt1 | contig 17517 bp, 18 predicted proteins | sample DeeseametaMP1141_FD_184194 | JGI IMG/M metagenome (GOLD analysis project Ga0207916, IMG submission 184194) | Marine microbial communities from the Deep Indian Ocean - MP1141 (SPAdes) | ecosystem: Environmental > Aquatic > Marine > Oceanic | place: South Indian Ocean | collected 2011-03-05 | reverse complement strand
ACCTTTTAAAACGTCTCAGTCCGGCATCAAAAGACTCTGTATCTTTAAGTTTTATTATTGGCATATCGTTTAGGTTCGCAATTCTATCTATCAAATTGTAATAATGCAAAATATTTGGATGATGTTTTTGATCTGTTATGATTGAAAAATGCTTGTGTTAGGGATTGAAACTTCTTGTGATGAGACTGGAGTCGCTTTGTATGACGGCACTAACAATAAAATTGTATTTGAATGTTTGTTTAGCCAAGCGGACAAACATTCTTTGTATGGCGGTGTCGTTCCGGAATTAGCCGCAAGAGACCACGTGAAAAAGTTTTTACCTCTTCTAAAAAAAGGCTTGAGTGACTCGGAATGTTGTTTGAAAGAAATTGACGCTATTGCCTATACTAAAGGTCCTGGCTTAAGAGGGCCGCTAATGGTTGGAGCTTCATTTGCAAAGTCACTTGGATTTGCTTTAAATAAACCTGTGATACCTGTGCATCATATGGAAGCTCACTTATTGATGGCTAAATACGATGCTCCTAATTTGATTTATCCTTTTCTTACTTTGTTAGTTTCCGGCGGTCATACCATATTGGCTAAAGTTGATAAATCTGGATCATATAAAATTTTAGGTCAAACAATAGATGATGCTGTTGGAGAGGCCTTTGATAAAACTGCAAAAATGTTAGGGTTAAAATACCCAGGTGGACCAGAGATTGAAAAAAGATCCTTACAAGGTAAAAGTGAGAACTACAGTTTCCCGAGGCCAATAATTAATTCTGACGATTATAATTTTAGCTTTAGCGGTTTGAAAACATCTGTTTTATATAAAATAAATTCATTGAAAAAAGAAAGAGAACTTTCTGAGGAATTAATTTCAAATATCTGCTTAGAATTTCAAAATGCAGTAATCGACTGCCTGTTACATAAAACAAAAAAAGCTTTAAAAGATTTTCGTCTAAATCAAGTGGTTCTTTCAGGAGGAGTTGCAGCAAATAAAGAATTAAGAAGAAGATTCTCAGAAGAGTTAGGGGAGGGATGTTCTACAATCTATCCCGACTTCTCTCACTGTACTGATAATGGGACGATGATTGCTTTTGCAGGTTACGAAAAACTTAACCATTTTAAAGAAGATAATAAGATTTTTGTAAATCCAAGATGGAGCTTGGAGGAGATAGCAAATGGATAAAGTATTTATCAAAGATTTAGAAGTAGAAACAATAATTGGAATTTTTGGCTGGGAACGCGAAGTCAAACAGAAAGTTAGAATTAGCATGGAAATGAGTTTTGATATATCAAAGGCTGGGAAATCAGATGAAATTAATGATGCATTAGATTACAAAAAAATAGGTAAATCGGTGGTAAATTTGGTTTCAAAGTCTTCTTTCTTCTTGGTTGAAAAAATGGCAGAAGAAATAGCTAAATTAGTTCTTAAAAATAAAAATATAGCTGAATTAAGATTGCGTGTCGAAAAGCCAGGAGCATTAAGAGGCTCAAAGTCAGTTGGGGTAGAAATTATAAGATGTCAAAAATGATAGAAATATCAATAAGTTTGGGAAGTAATATTGATCCTAAAACTAACCTCATTAAAGCAAACGAATTAATTAAAGAAAAATTTAATTTTTTAAATTCTTCGCATGTTTACTCTAGCAAATCAGCAGGATTTGTAGGAGATGATTTTCTTAATCAAGTCACTGTTTGTTTAACAGATCTTAAATTTGACAAAGTAATTTCTACATTAAAGGCAATAGAATCGACTATGGGAAGAAAAAAAGAAAAAGAGAAATTCTCTGATAGATTAATTGATTTAGATCTTTTAACTTATGGTAACGAAATTATTGAGAATCCAGATAAAGAAGTACCTCACAAAGACATAGAAAAGTATTCGTTTGTTTTAGTTCCTTTAGCAGAAGTAATGCCAAATAATATTCATCCAAAATTAGGAATAGCTTTTATAGACTTATTAGAAACCAAAAATTTTAAATCTGAAGTTACAAAAGTATATTAAATTTCTTCTCCTAGACTTCTAGCTTTGTTAAGCAAGTTATCCTCTTCTTGCTTAAGGTTAAAGCAAGCAATGGATATAAAAATTACTGGAATTATTAAAACAATCAGAACCAGAGCCATCGAAAGTCTTAAACCATCTCCACTTGTCATGCCTTGAGCAAAAAACACATCACTTAATTGACCTACAGTGTAAGGGCCTAATGCTAGTCCAATCATACTCAAAGTTAAAATGAAAAAAGCAGCAGCCATTCCTCTCATTCTGGGTAAAACTAAGTCTGTAACTGTTGAAGCTGCACATCCTAAATATGATGCGCTTACTAAATGATATAAAAAGTTCCAAACAAGTGAAAGGTTAGTATTCGAAGTATAAATAAACCCTAAACAAGTTATCGCAGTTAAAAAACAAGCAGCAATAATTAAATAGAGCTTAGCATTCACATATTTGACTCTTAATCTATCTCCTAGGTAACCACCACCCACAACTCCTAAAAAGGAGCCCACAATAGTAAGAATTCCAATGAGCAATCCAATTTCAGAAGCTTCCATACCATGATTTCTGATGTAGAAAGCTGGTTGAAATGCTGTATAGCCATAACTTACAAAAGGAAGAAAAGGAACTGAAACTAGAGAAAATAATAGAGCTTTATTTTTAAACATTATTTCAAACGCAACTCTGTCTCTAGTTTTAAGAGTTTGAATCCAGGAAAAAACTAAGTACGCTCCAATTCCCCAAGCCGTCCATTGAAGAAAATCTTCAGTAAATTTATATAAGTAAAAGCAACTTAAGAAAAGAATAAAACCCATAATAAAATTGAAGAACAATTTATTAAGTAAATTTTTTGAGCCTATAAGTGATAAAGGTGTAAGACCCAAAAATTCTTTAAAAGTATCAAAAAAAGGAGAGCTGCTAGGTTTTGTTTCAATTCCCTCGCTCAAACCTCTTTTAGGCTCTCTAATAAATGCATATGTAATGACTGCTAATACAATCCCTGGGAAACCTACTGCCATAAATGCAACTTGCCATCCTTTGAGACCAAAAGGAGCTAGTGTTGTGTCTGGATACCAACCATTCCATGTGTCTAAAATTGATCCCCCTAAAAAAAGCCCTATCCCCGCACCGATGTAAAGTCCACTAGAATAAATAGCTAAAACTGTAGCTCTTACTTTGGGTGAAAAATAATCAGACAACAAAGAATAAGCAGCAGGGGAAGCTGTAGATTCGCCAATCCCTACTCCAAATCTATAAATTGATAAAGCGAAAAAAGATTTAGCTAAACCTGAAAGAAATGTCATCAAGCTCCAAAATGCTAATCCTATGCTAATAAGATTTTTTCTATTCCACGTATCTGCAAGTTTTCCCATTGGAATTCCAACTACTGAGTAAAAGACACCAAAAGCTGTGCCAAAGAGAAAACCAATGTCGCTATCAGAAATGCCCAGATCGGCTTTAATATCTTCCGCAAGAATAGTGAGAATCTGCCTATCAATAAAATTGAATATGTAAACTACAACCAAAAGACAAAGTGCGACTTTTGCATTGAATCCACCGACTTGATTCTTATTCATATTTAATTTTTTTGATCAGTTATTTCTTGTTATGGATGACTTTTAAAGTAAGAATCAATAAGTGTTCAATTTTAAAAATTAAAAAAATTTTATATGTCATCTTAACTCCCCAAAACTTTTTTTTATTCTACAAATGTCCAGCCTAAATCAGCCAACATTACAGTTTGTGGGAATAACTTATCCGCGTCTTTGCCGGCAGCAGTCCCATCTCTCACTCTTCCTGTTATGCCTTGTAATATAGCAGCTAACTTAAACATACTAAAAGCCATATAAGTGTTCCATTCACTTTCACTAATTTTAAATTCAGAATTTTCTATGTACATTTCAACGTATTTGTTTAAATCTGGAATATTCAAGTCTTTACATTTTTGTGGGTCAGATAAAATAGGATTGATAAAATATTGCAAACAGTGGTAGCTAAAATCTGCAACAGGATCTCCGAGAGTTGAAAGTTCCCAGTCTAGGATGGATGCAATCTTATTATTTTCTGTATTCACAATTACATTAGTTAAACTAAAGTCTCCATGCACTAATCTAGTTGGTTTTTCTGAAGGAAGATTTTTTGGCAACCAATCAATTAGATTATTCATTGAAGATATGTTTTCAGTTTCTGAATTTCGGTATTGTTTAGTCCACCTAGAAACCTGACGTGCGACATAATTTCCAGGCTTCCCAAAATTTTCTAATCCAACTTTGAATGGATCAACAGAATGCAGGTTTGCCATAGTCTCGTTCATCGATGAATAAATCTCAAACCTATCCTGTTCAGTACCATGAGGAATATGCGATTCCCAAATAACCGTTCCATCAATATATTCCATTACAAAAAATTCTGTTCCAATTAGACTCTCATCTTCACAATGAATATAGGCTTTTGGCACCGGAACATTTGTTTTGTTGAGGGCTGAAATAACTTCAAATTCTCTATCCACTGCATGCGCAGTTTTTAGTAAAACGCCGGGAGGCTTTCTTCTGAGAACATAAGATGAATTTTCTGTCTTTAAAAGATAAGTCGGGTTAGATTGACCTCCAATAAATTCTTCTATTTTCAAAGGGCCAGAAAATTCAGGAATATTTTTTTCAAGATATTCAGAAAGAATAGATGAATCTATGAAATGTTTTTTTGACATCTCTTTTGTCCCATTCATCTCGCCTTCAACTTTTTTTATCATGACCTAATTATTTTTAAATTATCTTAGTTTAGAGATCTTCCACCATCAACTCTAAGAATTTGTCCTGTAATATACTCATTTTGACTTAGATAAAAAACTGCTGATGAAATATCTTCTTCTTTTCCAATTCTTCCTAGGGGTATGTTAGAGATAAGAGTTTCTTCGCTCGAAGACCCATCCGAAGGTAATAATATTGCTCCTGGAGCAACAGCATTTACTCTTATTTCTGGAGCTAGTTCTTTGGCTAGAGACTTTGTAAGAGTTTCTAAACCTCCTTTCGCAATTGAATATATCGAGTAGTCTTTCATTCCTCTAATAATCATTGCATCGGATAAATTTATGACAGTACCTAAGTTTTTTTTAAGATAATCTGCAAAATATTTAACAATTATCAGAGGTCCTTTAACATTTGAGTTAATAAGATCATCCCAATCGCTTAAGTTGTCTTCATTGACAGGAGTTGAAAAAAAAGAAGAGGCGTTATTAATTAGTACATCTAATTTTCCATATTTTTTTAAAATGCTATCGCAAAATGAGTTGTAATTCTTATAATCGTTTAGATCAAATTTTATTGTTTCTATTGAGTTTGCTCGAACAGAATTTAATTCTTTTTTTAAATTTTCTGCTTCTTCGTCTGATGAATTGTAATGACAAATTATAGAGAATCCGTTCTCATGGAATTTTTTACAGATCGATTTACCTATTCTTTTTGCGCCACCTGTAACTAATACAACTTTATTCATTTATAAATTCTTCAATTAACAAAATTCTTTTATCAAAAATCTCCTGTTTTATGAGTTTTGAATTTTTATCTTTAATTTTTTTTGGTTTAACTTTCGTAAGCTTATCTAATAGGAGAAAAAAGTCTAAATTATTCATAATTTCATTTTCATTTGCTACTAACTTGTAGAGATTATAAATTTTATTAGCTCGATCTTTGTCCCTAAAAGCATCTATCTTCATTAAAGCTTCTAGAACAAGCTTGGAAGAAATCTCTCCATTCAAAGTATTAACGAATGTAGAGAGATGATTGGAATATTTTTTAAATCTATTGGGCACTTTTACTCTTTTATTTAATTTTATGTTCAAAGTTAAAAGCGCCCATTTTTCTTCATCTGATAACAAATTCTCTTTTTTGCCTTTTAAAGAGATTATATTTTTTGAGAACTTCTTTAGTTCGCTTGTAAAAGTAGATAAAGCTCCAATTTCATTTAAAATTTCAAAATAAAGATGCGAATTTTTCATAGATAAACACTTTTGTGTTTCCATCCAAATTCTTTCAAATGAAAGATTACTGAGCTCTCCTGATTCACAAATTTCCTTCATAAAGGAGATTGTTTCTTCATAAATTTTAAAATCAAATTTACTCAAGTAAGTATAAAACCTTGCCACTCTAAAGACTCTTAAGGGATCTTCTTTAAAAGCATCAGATATATGTCTTAAAACTTTGTTTTCGATATCCTGTAAACCTCCATAAGGATCTATTATTTCTCCGGCTTCTGTTTTTGCAATCGCATTAATTGTTAAATCTCTTCTTAGCAAATCTTCTTCGATGGTTATTTCTTTGTTCACATCAAATTCAAAGTCTTTGTGTCCCAGTCCAGTTTTGACTTCTTTTCTTGCAAGGGCATATTCCTCTTTAGTATCTGGATGTAAAAAAACGGGGAAACTTTTTCCAACAGAAATGAAACCTTTTTGAAGCATTTCTTTTTCTGAAGCCCCAATTACCACCCAATCTTTCTCAACAGACTGAATATTTAAGATTTCATCTCTCACCGCTCCGCCAACTAAAAAAATCTTCATTTAACCACTACTTACCATATATTTTTTTTGATCCTCAAGTCTTAAAAAAGTAAGTTTATTACCCCAGACACAGCCAGTATCTAACCCAACAATATTTTTTTTTCTAGTTTTTCCGTTCAATGCGGCCCAATGACCAAATATTAAAAAATCTTTTTCTTCCATTGCTTTTATTTTAAATTTAAACCAAGGTAAATAGTTATATGGAAGATCACTTAAGCCTTTTTTAAATGAAAATAAGATCTTGCCATTATCATCGCAGATCCTAATTCTAGTTAAAGCATTGATAAAGAAAGAAAGTTTATCGTGTAATGAAATAATTTTAAAATTAGTTTTTTTATGATGAAAAAAAATCTTCTTAAGGTTTTTTTTTGGATTTTCTTGTATAAATTTCTGACTAAGCTTATTCAACCTTAGACAATCTCTGAAGCTCAATTCGTGTGGAAGCCCCGCATGTACCATTATTATTTTCTTTTTTGATCCATTACTTAACTTAATTTTTTTCGAAAACAAGAAAGGCTGTTTAATAAGGAATTCAGCAAATTTTTTACAATTTGGATGTTCTAAAACTTCTTTCAAAGTATCATTCTTTTGTTTTTTTCTATCCGAGTAATATCTGGCTAAAAAATGCAAGTCATGATTGCCTAGTACCATATGCACCCTAGAGCGAAGTTCATAGATTTTTTCTAGAGTTTTTAGAGAATCGGGTCCTCTATTTATCAAGTCCCCGGTTAGCCAAAGATAGTCTTTTTCTTGATTAAATTTTATTTTTTTCAGTCCTTTTTCAAATTCTTTGTAACATCCTTGAATATCTCCAACCGCGTAATTAGCCATGATCATTTAGGAGTTTAGATAATTCAAGAAAGTTTTGAGTATTTAGTTGATCAGGACGAAGATCAAAGTCTAAATTAATTTTTTGAATTTCATTTTCATTAAAAATTTTAGCGAGAGTTTTTTTTATCTTTTTTCTTTTTGCACTAAACAAATAATTTAGAATTTTTTTTAAATTGGTAAATTCATCTTGGTCAAGAAACTCTTTTTTAGGTTTAAATTTTACAAAAGAGCTGTCAACTTTCGGAGGGGGTTTGAAAAAAGATTTATCTACATTTTTTAAAACTTGTACTTCAAATAAATAGTCACAAATTACACTTAGTTTCCCATACGATTTAGAATTTTCGTCCCCAACACATCTTTCTGCAAATTCTTTTTGTAACATAAAATGCATATCAATTATAAATTCTGAATTTTGAATACACCACTCAAGTATTGGACTCGAAAGATTATATGGAAGGTTGCCGGCTAGACGTATACTTTTTCTCTTTTTAGTAATCGAACTTAATTTGAAATTCAGTATGCTTTCATTGATAAGTTTAAAGTTATTTTTTTTTATAAATTTCTTTTCTAACAAAGAGATTAGGCTCCTATCTATTTCTATAGAAGTGCAAAAGTCTGATCTATCTACAATCAATTGGGTTAAGTTTCCTGTTCCAGGTCCAATTTCTACAAACCTGTCATAATTTTCTATCTGCATTAAATTTGCTAGTTCATCGAGTAAAATCTGATCTTCCAGGAAGTTTTGACCAAATCGTTTTTTTGGATTAATTCTATTAAAATTTTTCACTCAATCATTTCTAAAGATGTTCTAATCGCTTCTTGGGCGCTAGCTTCGTTTGCAGAGAATTTCTTTGCGATATCATAAGCTGTACCATGATCTACAGAAACTCTGATAAAAGGTAACCCAAGCGTAATGTTTATGGAATTTCCAAATCCTAAAGTTTTTAAAACGGGCAATCCTTGATCGTGGAACATCGATAAGTAGGCATCATATTTGTCCAATTTTTCAGGTACAAATGCGGTATCCGCTGGTTCTGGACCATCAATATTGAGTTTATTCTTTTTGAACTTATCTATTACGGGCTTGATAACTTCAATTTCTTCAGATCCTAAAAAACCGTTTTCTCCAGCATGAGGATTTAAGCCCAAAACACATATTTTAGGATTCTTTAATTTCCATTTCTGTTTTAGTTCGTTAATAAGAATTTTAAGGGTATTTTCTAGTTTTTTTGTTGAGATATTTTTGCTTACTTCTTTTAGAGGAACATGAGTGGTAGCTAGAGCAACTTTTAAAAATTTGTTTGATAAAAGCATAACAACATTTTTTTTATTTGAGATATCAGCAAGAAATTCTGTATGACCTGAAAAATCAAAACCATATTCATTAATTAAGGATTTATTAATAGGACCAGTAATAACTGCAGAATACTTCTTATCTAGAGCTCCTAAAGAAGCTTCAAATAGTACGTCTAAAATATATTTAGCATTTTTTGTATTCGGTTTCCCTAGAGCTACTTTAGCAGCAAGGGGAATATGTCGAACATTTATTATTCCTGAAGCTCTAGTATCCTTTTTAAATTTTAAATTGAGATCAAGTTTTTTATTTAAAAACTTAAAATGATCTATATCTCCAATAAGTACGAATTTCTTATAATGTTTTTTATTTTTACTCAGGGCTTTTAAGCAAACTTCTGGACCAATCCCGGCAGGATCTCCAGGACTTATTGCGATTAGACTCATGATCTTTTCTTAATTTCTACGAACGAATCTGATCGCATTTCCTGGAGAGTGCTTTCTAATTGCTCTTGGAATTTTCTTTCAAAAAGAATTCTGTAAGCTTTGTTTCTTTGCAGGTTTGTTGATACATCTTCTTTTCTTCTGTCTAATACCTCTGCTATGTGCCACCCAAAGGAACTTTTAAAGGGTTCTGTAATATTTTTAATTTCAGAATTATCGAGAGCCTCTTTAAATGCTGGAGCGTAGTTATCAGTAGAGGACCATCCAAGAGAACCTCCATCTAATTTGGAACCAGGGTCATCCGAGTATAGTCTTGCAAGAATCTCGAAAGATTCACCTTGATTCAACTTTTCTTTAATTTCCCTTATTAGTTTTTCTGCTTGACTATCGCTTCTAACTTCAGATGTCTGAACTAGAATATGTCTCGAAAGGACTTGGTCTTCTATCCTTACTGTCTCTCCTCTTTTATCTTTTAGATAAAGAATATGAAATCCGGCTCCACTTTTAATTGGCCCTCTGAATTCTCCCAGCTGCATTTCGCTAATAATATTTGTGAACAAAGTAGGAATACTCGAAACCCTTTTCCAAGACAATTCTTCTTTAGCCTGTTTAGATTGATCATTATTTTCTTTTAAAGTTTCAAAATTTTCACCATTTTTAAGACTAGCAAGGATTTTGTTTGCAGCTTCTATATTTTTTACCAAGATTTGGTCAAATTTATATTCAATTACAAGTAGATTTTGTCCATCTGTTGATTTAATAAAATTGTTTAACTCTTGTTCTGAAATGAATACTTTAGGACCAACCATTCCTCTTTGAACCCTTGCAATTATCATTTCCTTTTTTACTTCTTCCCTAAGCTTCTCGAAAGATTCACCTTGTGATTCAATTTCTTTTTTAAAATCTACTAAACTTAAATTATTATTTGCTGCAAGTAATGACATTGATTCATTTAGCTCTTGATCGCTAATTCTCACTCCAGCTTTAAACGCTCTCTGTATCTGTAGTTCTTGAATTATTAAGTTTTCTAGGATCTGTTCCTCTAAAAATTTTTCAGGGGGCAAAGGTCTGTCAACATTAGCTGCTTTATAATTCTTAAGATAAGTTTCTTTAGCCTCTAAAAATTGAGATTCCATGATTATCCCATCTCCTGCGATTGCGATAATCTGGTCAAGATTAATTTTTTCTGAAAATATTGAATCGGTAAAAAATAAAATAACTAATATTCTTAAAAATTTCATAATAACCATTTTAGTTCAAAGTTCTTCTTTTTATATAATTATCTATTGGTCTTCCTAAAGAGCCCAAGCCTTTTAATTCAAAGTAAATTCTAAAACTTTCCTGATTATAGTCATCGTAAATACTTTCATTTAAAACTTTTATCCAATCAAGTTCCTTAGAATGAATTAAGGCCATACCCAATTTTAGACCTGGATTTTCATATTCTAAACCCAAAACTAAATTGGTCAGATTAGAATTTTCAATGTCGTAAATAATCTTTGAGCTGAAATTGTATTTATAATTTCCATTAAACCGAAACTCAGCATTTAATTGATTAAGCTTTTTTATAGCAGAATCATTTAAAAGATATGAATTAATATTTTCTGCCCAAAAATAATTTAATACGAAAGAGGAGGCAGAAAGATCTTTTTCAAAATTTAAACTTAATGTATTAAAGTCTCTTTCTTCATTTATTTTCAGGTTTAAATTAAATGTGGACTTTTTATCAGGAAGATAGCTAAGGTCTAAGTTATATGGCTCTGGAAGAATAAATGTTTTGTCTAAAATTCTAATTCCTTTTGCACTACTAATTTTTTTTGAAAAATTAAATTTCAAAAACTTTCGTTTTGAGTCATAAATTTCATTCGTCCAACCCAAAATAAGATCTTTTTTTTCTGGTAGGAAATTTTTACCAATCAAATTGTTAATTAAAAAACTATTTTGAAGCATGGAGATTCCAGAATTAATTAAAGGAATGTCGTTTTGGTTTTTTTGAGGTGAAAATGAAAATAAAAGATAAGGTTTTAAAAAACTAACATTAGATATGTTTTTCTTAATAAAATTTTTTGAAAACTTCATTTTAAGTTCTGGTTGAATTCTCTCTATAGAAGATGTTTCTAAATTAAATTTACTGAGATTAATTTTTGCTGATACTTCAGTAAGAATAGAGTTTCTATAAGTTGAATAATTCAAATATGGAGAGACATGGTAACTATCAAGTTTTTCTTTTTCATTATCGTTGAAAGCTCCTCCTTTTCTATAAAAAGATAGATAAGAATTTATTCCATAATTAAATAATTTATTTTTTTCAAACCAAGATAACTCTATTTTTGGTAATTCTTGAAATTGATTCACACCTTGAGGGTTTACTATTTTAAAAGCATTAACTTTCAAAACAGCTTTATGTTTGTTCGAAAAATTAGAAATAATAAATTGCTGAGGTGCATAGAGAGTTTTTGAGGTTCCATTAAAATCTCCTCCAAAGTCATTCAAAAAGAATGTGTCACTTACATTTGCATATTTAATTTCAAGAAAAGAATTTTTGTTAAATGTTTGAGAGTGAATTAAGTTGAAAGACCAACGAAAAGAATTTTTATTGTAATTGTCTTTATATTCTTCGTCATTAGTTAAAATAGAGCTATTTATAACGCCATTAAAGGTATTTGTCAGATAACGGAATTCATTAGATATTCCAAAACCTCTTTTTGAAATATATCTTGGTTCCAATGTCGCATCTAAATTTTTTTTTAGATTGAGATAATAAGGAATTGATGCATCTATTCCAGATTTATTTGAAATGTTAATTTCAGGTAGTAAAAAGCCGCTTCTTCTCTCAGATGAAGCTGGAAATGAACCTTTTGGCCATGCGCCAATTGTCTTGCCAAGAACCTTTAATTTTGCATTTTTAAAATTAACCGATTCGGAATCCTCACTAAAAGAAATTTCTGATGCTTCGACCCACCAAATTTTTTCAAAACATGGACAAAGAGAAAAACTTACGTCATTTAAAGTAACATTTTCGTTTGAAAAATTTAATCTTTCAGCTTCACCCCAAAAATTGTTTTCCTCAACTAAAAAAGAAAGAGATTCAGAATAGCCTTTTTGATTTTGTTGATCTAATACAAATTTTTCAGTTGTAATCGATAAATTATCAATCTGAATTGAAACAGAGTTTTCTAAGACTAAGTTTTCTTCTAAATTTGAAGATATTTTCCCTGCAGAGTAATTTATTTTTTGACCAAAACTAAGACTCCCTACAATAATCAATGAGAAGAGAAAATAATATCTTGATATTAAAAATATTTTTTTGGAAAAATTAAACATAATTAAATTACGTTTGTAATGATATTAGATGCTATTGGAGGTTAAAATACAATTTTAATAGGAGATTAAATGACAAAATTAACCAATAAAACTTTATTCGTTTCAGGGGCAAGCAGAGGAATTGGTTTGGCGATTGCCAAAAGAGCTGCTGCTGATGGAGCAAATATAATTCTTGCAGCAAAGACTGCAGAACCTCATCCGAAATTACCGGGTACGATTTATACAGCCGCCGAAGAAATAGAAAGTGTTGGAGGAAAGGCTTTTCCTGTAATTTGTGACATTAGATCAGAAGAGCAAGTAGATAATGCTGTTTCCTCTGGAGCAGAGCATTTTGGTGGCATAGATATTTGTATAAATAATGCTAGCGCCATACAGCTAACGAGTACGTTGCAGACTGACATGAAGAGATATGATTTGATGAATCAAATCAATGCTAGAGGAACTTTTTTAACTTCAAAAAAATGTTTACCCTTTTTATTAAAAGCTGAAAATCCTCACATACTTAATCTTTCTCCGCCACTGGATATGAAGCCTCATTGGTTCTCAAATCATGTTGCATACACTATTGCTAAATTTGGAATGAGTTTATGTGTTTTAGGGATGGCAGAAGAATTCAAAGAGCAGGGAGTAGCAGTAAATGCATTATGGCCAAGAACTGCTATAGCTACTGCAGCTGTGCAGAATGTTTTAGGAGGAGATGAAATGTCACAAATTTCAAGGACTCCTGAAATTATGGCAGATGCAGCACATGTCATCCTTACTAAAAATTCTAAAGAATTTTCTGGAAACTTTTGCATCGATGATAATTTGCTTGCAGATAACGGAGTTAAAGACTTTTCTAAGTACGCATCGGTCCCGTTTGATCAATTAGCTCCAGATTTTTTTGTCCCAGAAGATATTCCAGCTCCAGAAGAAGCAAAAAATAGTTAGGATGATTTTTTGAGTCTGGAGATATCTGTTCCTCAAAATGATTGGCTTTCAAAGTCCTTTAAAGATAATGGGTTTGGAAATATAACTTCTACCTCACAATTAAGAATCGAATCTAGCCAAAGAGAATTTTTTAGGGTCAAGTCTAAACAAAACTCTTTAATTTTAATGGTCGTGCCAGCAGGCATTGACGAAAGTGTTTCTTTGTTTGTGTCGAAAGGTAAATTTTTAAAAAAAAATAAAGTTAATGTTCCGGAGATTTTTTCATACGACGAAAGCTTAGGGTTAATTCTTGTTGAAGATTTTGGAGACACTCTTTATCAATTCAATTTAGAAGATTCTCCTGATTTATATTATGAACAGGCGATAGATGAATTAATTAAGATTCAATCATCAGATAAAGATGATATTTTTTTTAAATCCTTAAATAAAGAAATTTTTATTATGAATTGGGAATTGTTTGAAAAAAATTTTTATAAAAATTTTCTTGCTATGTCAGACGATAAAATTCTTAACGAAATTAAAAAAAATTATGATCTTGTATGTAATCAACTCGAAACTCAGCCTAAAGTAGTTTGCCATTACGATTATGAGTGTAGGAATTTAATTTTTACTAGCACAAAGAAAGCGGGAATTTTAGATTTTCAAGACGCTTTAATAGGACCTATAGGTTTAGATCTTGCTTCTCTATTTAAGGATCTTTATTACGATTGGTCTGAAGAAAAAATTCATAGTTGGTATAGAACTTACATCACAAAAGCAAAAAAAAAGTTAGGTTTAGAACTAAGCTTTGAATTACTTGTCAAATTTATTGATTTTGCAAGCATTCAAAGACAAATAAGAATTCTAGGAAAGTTGTCTCAAGTTTACCAACAGCTAGACAGAAGGGAACGCATTAAAGATTTTCCCAGATTACTAAATTATCTGGTTGAAACGTCTTCACGATATGCAGAACTCAAGAATATGACTTTTGCTATAAGTTCTTTACAAGACACTCTTAACAAGAAAATGGACAAAATTTTTTCGTGAAAGCTTTTATTTTGGCTGCTGGTAAAGGAGAGAGGTTAAAGCCACTGACCAATAATACTCCTAAACCATTGATTCCGATCAAAGGGAAACCTTTACTTGAATGGAATTTACTAAAGCTAAAAAGTGCAGGAATAACAGACGTTGTAATCAATTTACACTATTTAGGAGATGAAATAATAAATTATTTTGGAGATGGAAGAAATTTGAATTTGAATATTCAGTACTCTATGGAACAGAATTTGTTAGGCACTGGCGGAGCTTTGATTCAAGGAAATTTTTTTTTGGACGATTCACCATTTATTTTACTTAGTGGCGATTTATGGACAAATTATCCTTTTAGTAGACTGGTTACAAAAGACTTAGAAAGCAAAGCTCATTTGGTGTTAATAAAAGATCAAAACAAACCTAAGGGGGATTTTAATTTGGCTAATTCTAAAATAAGTACGGATATAAAAAATAATGAATTTACTTATTCAGGTATCTCATTGATTGACCCATCTATTATTCCGAATGAGGAACCGACTTCTAAAGAGTTATGGAAAGATATTCTGGAGTCTCATGTCAAACAAAAACAACTTACCGGCGAAGTTTTTCATGGCCTTGTAAAAAATATAAACAATTCTATCGACCTCGAACAATTAGACGTTGCAATCACTGAATAGTAAAATTTCAAAATGTCAAAACAATCGAACATAATTGCGCCATCCATTTTATCTGCAGATTTCTCAAGACTGGGAGAAGAAGTTTCGGAAGTTTTAGATGCTGGAGCAGATTGGATTCATTTTGATGTTATGGACAATCATTTTGTTCCTAATTTAACTGTCGGGCCTATGGTATGTAAATCATTGCGAGATAATGATATTTCATGTCCCATTGATGTGCATTTGATGGTTCAACCAGTTGATGATTTAATAAAAATGTTTGCTGATTCCGGAGCAACATCAATAACTTTCCATCCAGAAGCTTCGAAAGATACCGAAAAATCTTTAACATTAATTGAAGATTTGGGATGTAAACCGGGTTTAGTTTTAAATCCAGATATTTCACTTGATGTTATAAACCCATATTTAGAAAACCTCTATATGGTTTTACTTATGAGTGTATTTCCGGGATTTGGTGGTCAAAAATTTATCCCTGAGGTGCTAGATAAGGTAAAAAATCTAAGAACATTAATAGATAAAAAAAGTATTGAGACACGATTGGAAATTGATGGTGGAGTAAATTCAGATAATATTTCTGAAATTTCCAAAGCTGGTGCTGATACTTTTGTTGCTGGATCTGCCATTTTTAATGTTGAAAACTACTCCGATGCTATTAAAAACTTTAGGAATAATTTTTCTTAATTTTAATTTCAATATAATTTTTGCTAACGAAACAGATAGCATTAAATGTTTTGATGGATTTTCCTATGAAAATAATTCAAAAAGCTGTATCAAATTTTTGACAAACGAAAATGAAAGAAAAAAAGGTCTGATGTTTCAAAAAAGCTTAGAGCCATATCATGAACTTCATTTTTTATGGAATGATTCAAAATATAGATGCATGTGGATGAAAAATACCAGTATTCCAATCGATATACTTTTTATCGATGGAAAAAATAACTATATTCTTGAAAAAGGAAAGCCTTTTTCTAAGAAAAAAATTTGTCACGAAGCGAAAGTTGTTATCGAAGCTAATAAGGGTGAATTAGCAAAAAAATATGCTTTACTTTATGAATAAGGGATTCAAAAAATGAAAAGAAAAGTGTTTTTTAAAAATATTTCAGGAGAAGGGCTTTCTCCATTAGAGATATATTTAAAATTTCTTGATGAAAATAATTCTTATTTTTTTGAAAGTGTTGAAGGAGGGGAGAAATGGGCTAAGTATTCTATTATTGGCCTTCCAACTAAGAACAAGATCAATTTAGGAGAAAATCCTTTAGATGAAATTGATGCCTTCATGAAGTCACACCAAACAGAAAAAATTGAGGGATTACCAGATTTTTCAGGTGGATTGGTTGGGTTTTTTAGCTACGACACAATCCGACTTATAGAAAATAAACTAAAAGATTCTAAGAAGCCAAAATTAGATTATGACGAGATTTCTTTAATGATTTCCGATGAAATTATCGTTTATGACAATTATGACAAAAGACTATTTATTATCGTGAACGATTATGAGAAGAATGAAAAAAATGCCTATATAAGAATCGAAGAGATACTTAAGAAGATTCAATCTCCTTATACTGAAAAAGAACAGCCAAAAAAAAATAACATAAAATTCGTTTCTTCAGTCTCTAAAGAAAATTATTTAAAAAACGTTGAAATAATCAAAGACTATATTCTCGAAGGGGATGTAATGCAGGTTGTTTATGGGCAAGAGTTTTCAAGCCCTTTTACTGGCTCTCCTGTATCTCTGTATAAAGCATTGAGAAAATTAAATCCTTCACCTTATATGTATTTTTTAAAGATTGACGATCTTCATATTGTTGGAGCTTCGCCAGAAATTTTGGTGAGACTTCAAAATAATCAAGTAACTGTAAGGCCAATTGCTGGAACGGTTAAGAGAGGAAAAACTGATGCAGAGGATAAAGAGCTTTCGGAAAAATTAAGGAACGATGAAAAAGAAATTGCTGAGCATTTAATGCTAATTGACTTAGGAAGGAATGATGTCGGAAGAATAGCTAAAACTGGAAGTGTAAAAACTACCGACCAAATGGTCATAGAAAAATATTCTCACGTGATGCATTTGGTTTCTAATGTAATCGGAGATTTAAAAGAAAATCAGTCTGCTATAGACGTTTTAAAAGCCACACTTCCAGCAGGAACTTTGTCTGGTGCACCGAAAGTAAGAGCTATGGAGATTATTGACGAATTGGAGCCTGACCGTCGAGGTATTTATGGAGGCGCTATCGGATATTTATCTTGGACAGGAAATATGGATACGGCAATTGCAATTAGAACTGCTGTTATAAAAAATGACATCATAAAAGTAAGGGCTGGAGGCGGAATTGTTCATGATTCTGATCCTGAATCTGAATACCAGGAGTCTTTAAATAAAGCTCAATCTATTTTTAATGCCATAGAGGAGATGGATTGATGTTATTGATGATTGATAACTATGATTCTTTTACCTATAACCTTGTTCAATATTTCGGTGA
>Ga0207916_1000056_pt1 | contig 18079 bp, 21 predicted proteins | sample DeeseametaMP1141_FD_184194 | JGI IMG/M metagenome (GOLD analysis project Ga0207916, IMG submission 184194) | Marine microbial communities from the Deep Indian Ocean - MP1141 (SPAdes) | ecosystem: Environmental > Aquatic > Marine > Oceanic | place: South Indian Ocean | collected 2011-03-05 | reverse complement strand
TTAATGAGTGAGGAAAACGCTTTAGACCTTGATCATTGAGCAATTAAAGTTCCGTTGCTAATTCCATAAATTTCTTTTTGATTGGTGCAAGGCGATTAACTAAATTAAAAGAAGAATTTCTTACCAATCTTAACCAAATATTTTCTGCTTCAAACCCTCTTTTGAAAGCTTCCATACTAGCCGCAAGGGCTAGATTTACTGGAATTCTTTTTCTATTATAGATTTGAGATATTTTTTTTACTTCGGACTTACCAAGCATGTTTATTTCCTTTGCAAGACATACTACGTCTCCCAAACCAGCGTTTAATCCTAACCCAGCTAAAGGATGGATTTGATGAGCAGCATCTCCAACAAGAAAAATTCCATCTTTCGCGAATGTTTTAGAAGACAAGTGATTCAGTGGAAAATGTTGTATTTCAGTAGAAAAATCTAAATTTCCAAAATTTTCCCCAAAGTGGACATTAATTTCTTTTAAAAAATCTTCTTTTTCTTTTTGAAGAAATTCGTAAGCAAATTTGTCGTCTATCGACCAAATCATTGTCAATTCGTCGTCGTTAATAGGCAAAAGTGCTAATGGGCCAATTTTTGTAAAAGTCTGTCTAATAGTCGAATCTATATTGGGCGACTTTAGGTTTGCGACTATTGCTGTTTGGTTGTAACTCCAGGATCTAGATTTAAATTTTCCTAAATCTCTTACAGATGAATTAATCCCATCGCAACCGATCAAAAATTTACAGCTTATTTGGTCGTTTGATGTTGTACAAATAATATCTGAAGTATTATTTTTAATATCAAGAAGTTTATTATTCCAATAAAAACTTACCTTTTTAGTTTCTAGTTTTTTGATCAGACTCTTCTGAATTTGCCCTTCGGAAACTATATGACCCAAGAGGTCAATACCTGCTTCTTGTGAATCAAACTCTATGTATCCTGAGCCTTCTTGGTCCCAGACTTTTATCTTTTGGTATGGATAAGCGTTTGGTTCAATCTCCTTCCAAACGTCAAGATCTTTTAAAAAATTCAGACTTTTTTGATTTATAGATAGATGTCTTCTGCTTAAAGAGGGTTGTGGATTGGATTCAATAATACCAACTGATAATTCGTCAGAATTTATAGAACTAGCAAGCGCGACTCCCATAACTCCTGAGCCGACAATCAAAACGTCATGATGGATCATGAATTCATTAAAGATTCAATATCATTAACCTCTTTAGGAACAAGGTCAGTTAAAACTTTGAAACCAGTTTCTGTAACTACAACATTATCTTCAATTCTTATTCCAATATTTTTATATTCTTCAGGTACATCTAAGCTTTCATTAATGTAAATGCCTGGTTCAATGGTAGTTATCATTCCTGGAGCATAATTTAACCAATCACCATTTATATCTTTTCCTCCAACATCATGAACATCCAAACCCATATAATGCCCCACGCGATGCATGTAAAAATCAAAGTATTTATTTGATTCAATTATTTCATTTACATCTCCTTCTAAAAGTCCTAAATCAAGTAATCCCTGACTTATTATTTCCACAGAAGTTTCGTGAGCTTTCAGGGGGTTAGATCCTGAAACTACAGTTTCAATTGATTTCTTGCTTGCCTCAAGAACTATTTCGTAAATTTCTCTTTGCTCTTTACTAAATTTCCCGTTCACCGGAAATGTTCTAGTAATATCGCTTGCATAATTATTAAATTCGCAACCTGCATCAACCAAGACTAGGTCTCCATCGTTAAGAATATTTTTATTCTCGTTATAATGAAGTATGCAAGCATTTTTTCCTCCGCCCACAATAGAAGGATAGGCACAAGCTCTTGCTCCATGTGACATGAACTCATGAACATATTCAGCTTCCAATTGATATTCATACATTCCTGGTTTTACAGACTTCATAGCTCGTATATGAGCTAATGAAGAAATTCGACATGCTTTTTCAATGATTTTAAGCTCGTCTTCAGATTTAATTGTTCTCATTTTTGAGACTTCGTAATCAAGTGGCTTAATTATTGCCTCAAAATCAGGTAAAAGTTTCTTTAACTTGGGTATGAATGATTCGAAACAATAAATATTGTCACGATCTTTAACCAAACTTGGAAGAACTTTTTCGTAATCTTTTATAGGCAATCCTTGAGTCGCTCCATATAACTTTGTATTTTCTGGGCCTAAGATTTCACCATCCCATTGTTCTTTGAGTTTATTTTTTTCCTTACAAAAAATTATAAAGTTTTCATCATCCAAGACTGCAACAGATTCTGATTCTGGAAAATTTGTTAAGTAGCTAAAATTACTATTTTGGCGAAAAGGAAAGTTTACGTCACCGTTTCTGAGAGTTTCCTCTGACCCAAATAAAACAGCTACTGAGTTACTTTCCAATTGATTTGCAAGAAAATGGCGTCTTTTACTAAAAATATCCATACTTTATTTTATCTGATTGTGGAATGCGTTAAAGAGTAAGATTAGAATAAGGTATGAATAATTTAGAAAGTAATGTTCAAGAATTAATTACGCTTTCTAAAAAGCTTAGAGAAGCTAATTCTGATTTGAGAAAGAAAAATCAAAAACTCAAAGAAAATAATTTAAAATTAAAAGAGAAAATTGAACTAACGAAAAATAAAATTGAGAATTTAATTGATAAACTGGAGTCAGTATGAGTAAAGACAGTGATGAGATAATTTCTATTAAAGTTGCAGGAGTTGAATACCAGCTGCATTGTCCTAAAGATGAACAAAGAGGGCTTTTAAACGCTGCTGATTACTTAAATAAAAAAGTTAGAAAGATCAAAAGGCAGGCTAAGTTTCTAAGTATGGAAAAAGCTTCAGTTTTAGCCGGTCTTGAGGTTGCTAATGAACTTTTAAACTCAGATAAAGTAGAAATAAGCGAGCCTAATGAACAAGAAGATACGTCTGAGCAAAAAATAGTTGAGAATCAAGAGGTAAGAACCGACGAGCAAAATACAAATAAAACAGAAGATTTAAGTATTAAGTTGGTTTCTGAAATTTCTGAGTTATCTAAATTATAAAATTGTTATAATTAATTTGCTTTCTGGGTTATTTGCCAGCTAAATAACACTTCGAGCCGATACAAAAAAATAAGGGAAGCTGATACTTATTTTTGTTGAGCACCCGTTTGGATTGCCTGAAAAAATAGTGATTTTTCCCGACCTGAACTTTTCGGTTCGGGTAAATTTTGCAGCGATAATTTGGAAAGCTCCTTCGACAAATGCAAAAACAAAAATTAAGAGAGTCCATACAGAATAAATTTTCTGAAATATCTGAAGAAGAGAAAAGTTTTTTTAATGAAAATATATTTGAAAACTTTAAAAATATATTTTCATTAGAAACGCATTTAAAAATAGGCTCCTATGTTTCAAAAAATAATGAAGTAAGTACAAAAGCAATAAACGAATTTATTTTAGAAAAGGGCTCTTCTTTATATTTGCCAAAAGTAAAAAGTCAGAAAAACTTAAAAAAATTAAAATTTCTCAAATTTTCTTACAACGATAGTTTAGAATTAAATGACTATGGAATTTTAGAACCTGAAGATAAAAGAAAATCTATAAAGCCTGAGTTTTTGGATTTTATAATTATTCCCGTTAGAGGAATCAATAAAGCAAATAAAAGGTTAGGTTTTGGAGGTGGCTTTTATGACAAAAGTTTAGCAAAAGTAAATAAATTAAAATTCGTTGGAATTTGTTATGAATTTCAGAAAAATTTATCTTTTAGAAGTTATGATCATGACATTGAAATTTCAACTATTATTTTTCCTACAGGTTATTTTAGAAAAGCTTGATAACCTTTATTTTCTGTAACTCTGATAAAAGGGTATTCAGTATTTAATAAATCTTTTTTTAACTCTTCTCGTTCAGATTTTTTTAAGAAAAATCCTACCAAAGCTCCTCCATAAATAGATCCCTGATTTTTGTAATGAAACAAACTAATATTCCATTTGTCTTGAAGCAAGTTCAAAAAGTCCATAAGAGCACCAGGCCTTTCTGGGAAATCAACTTTGAAGACTTCCTCAATTATTTTATCGGGAAATTTGCCAGCCCTTCCTCCAGTCATATATCTAAGATGCACTTTTGAAATTTCATCGTTTGTAAGATCAATTAAGTTAAATTTCTTTTGTTTCATAACATTTATGAAAGTTTTTTTAGCTTGGACATTACCAGTCAATTCTACTCCTAAAAGGATTTTTCCTGATTTTGTTCCATCAGTTCTATAACTAAATTCTGTGATATTTTTTTGCCCAACTGCTCTACAAAGCTTTCTGAAACTGCCTTTTGTTTCGGGTATCTCAACGCTAAAAATCAATTCTTTTTCTTCCCCCATTTTTGACCTTTCTACTATGTGCGCTAAAGATTCAAAATTTAAATTGGAGCCACAATAGGTAGCTATCAGATTCTTATTTTTAAGTTTCTTTTTATTTACATATTTTTTTAATCCTGCCAGAGCCAAAGCTCCAGTGGGTTCAGGTACTGTTCTAGTATCAATAAAAGTATCTTTCACTGCCGCACAAATCTCATCGGTTGAAACAGTAATGGAATCGTCTAACCACTCAGTTATTACTTTGTAATTATTTCTTCCAATTTGTTTTGCGGCTGCTCCATCGGCGAAAAGTCCAACTTTTTCAAGTTTAATTCTTTTACCAACTTTTAAAGATTTATTTAAACCTGCTGCATCTTCTGCCTCAACGGCAATAATTTTTACATTTGGATTTTTATTTTTTACATAAGCTCCTAGACCAGAAATAAGTCCACCTCCTCCCACTGCTACAAAAATTGCATGCAAATTTTCTTCAAAATCTTCTAATATTTCTTTGCCAATAGTTCCTTGTCCTGAAATTACCTCTGAGTCATCGAATGGATGAATAAAAGGGAGTTTATTTTTTTTACAATATTTCAAAGCAGCATCTAAAGCTTCATCAAAGTTATCACCAATTAATGTAACCTTTGATTTCATTTTTTTTACTTCTTCAACTTTTATCGAAGGAGTAGTCTTCGGCATAAATATTGTTGCCTTTATCTTTAGGGCTTTAGCCGAGTAAGCCACCCCTTGAGCATGATTGCCTGCAGAAGCTGTAACAACATGGCTCACAGCATCCTTTCGGACTAAATTTTTAATTTTGTTATAAGCTCCTCTTATTTTAAAAGAATGCGTTGGCTGGAGATCCTCTCTCTTTAAAAAGATTTTGTTACGAAATGATAGAGATAAATTCTCAGCTAAAGTAATAGGAGACCGAATTACTACGTCATAAACACTAGAGGCATCAATTTTTTTTACGTATTTTTGACTATTTTTTAACATGGCTATCTTTCAAGCAGAGCATTATACTTTTAGAATAGACGACCACAACTTAAAAAAAGTTTTTCTATGAATCCGAAAGAAAAAGCTGCTCAGTATACATTTGAGAAGATTGAAAAAAAATTTCATAAAGATTTTATTCTCGGCATTGGAACAGGTTCCACTACAAATTGTTTTATTGAGATATTGAAAGAAAAAAAACCTGAAATGAAGTGTTTTGTTTCAAGTTCATCTGCTAGTTCAGATTTATTAAAAGATGCTGGATACATTGATGCCGAATTAAATGATGTTGGAGGGCCAGACATCTATGTCGATGGAGCCGATGAGGTTAACTCAAAATTCGAATTGATTAAAGGTGGAGGCGGAGCTTTGACTAGAGAAAAGATAATTGCTTCTGCATCACAAAAGTTTATCTGTATCGTAGATGAAACAAAAGTTGTAGATAGGTTTGGAAAATTTCCTTTAGCAGTTGAAGTAATTCCCATGGCCAGGAGTTATGTATCCCGACAAATAGTTGCTATGGGAGGGAGACCAAATTATAGAATTGGTTTTATTACTGATAATGGAAATCAAATTATAGATGTGCTCAATTTAAATTTCGATGTTCCTTATGAAACAGAGGGCAGGATAAATAAAATTCCCGGAGTAGTAGAGAATGGAATATTTTCAGCCAGAAAAGCAGACTGCATAGTTGTTTCCGATGGCACTAAAACTTACGAATTATAGTAACTTTTCTATTTTACTTAGAATACTTTGGTCGTTTGGTTCTACATTACTTGAAAAGACATGCGTTTCCGAACCATTTTTTGATATAAGAATTTTTGTAAAATTCCAAGAAGGAGATTTACCAGTTATTTTGTTTAAATCTTTGTAAAAATTATTCGCTTTACTGCCTTTAACGCTAGAGGTTGCAAATAGGGGAAAGGAAACTCCATAGGTAGATTCACAGAATTCTTTAACTTTATCTTCGGAGTTATATTCTTGAAACATAAAATCTCTGGAAGGAAAACCTAGGATAACAAAATCTTCGTTGTCGTATTTGGCATATAGTTTCTGCAAGCTTTCGTATTGATATGTAAAACCACACCTGCTCGCAACGTTAACTACCATAATGACTTTGTCTTTATATTTACATAAGTTTTCATAATTTTGGGAATCTAAAATTCTTAAGTCATGATCTAAATAAGATGGGCATGCACTGTTGCCATTAGAAGTTCCAATTGAGAAACCAAAGGAAGAAAATAAAATTACGATTAAATATAAATAAAAGTATTTCATAACTAAAAATATTGTGTCTTTTTACTATAAATCAAGACTTTTGTATTCTCTTTCACTCTATTAAACAATTTAATTACATCCTTATTCTTCATCCTTATACAACCTATAGATGCTGGTTTGCCTATAAGACCTTCTTCAGCAGTGCCATGTATATAGATAAACCTTTCCTTGGAATCAACGTCTCCACCTTTATTCACGCCATCTTCTAATCCATCCAACCATAGGATTCTAGAAGTGATGACATCTTCTGGAATATCTATCTCCTCTTTAATTGGTTTTATTACTTCTTCAGTCCACTTTCTTCCCTTAAACACAGCGCCCAAGGGTAAATTCTCACCAATTTTTTCAGAAACAATATGTTCTCCAAATGGAGTTTTGTAACTATTTTTTTTATTACCCAAGCCATTTACTGAAGATGAGATTGGGTACGTATAAGTTCTAAATTTAGATTTATAAATCAGCTTTTGTTCGTCAATATTTATAAGAATGTAATTACTTTTTGCATTGGCCTTTATAAAATTATTAACCACATCATTTGTAATATTTTTTTCACTCACAGTAGTTGCGCAACCTACAAATAATAGAAAATATAAAAAAAAGAATTTATTAATTTTCACTTATTCTTCTTAACTTTAAATAACTAGAGACCATAAGAATAGTTAATAACAATACAATAATTGGCATTTTACCGTAACTATTAATGGGCGTGGCTCCTCTAAAAAGGTTTATTTTTAAACTCAGCTCTTGAGAATTATTTCTCTTGGAAATTTCATCGTCTATTTCTATAAAATCAATTATTTTTCCTTTCTCATCAACTACAGCACTAATTCCGCTAGTAGTACTCCTTACAAGAGGTTTTCTATTTTCTGCTGCCCTATATCTAGCGATTTGTAGATGTTGGTGTGGGCCAATTGTTTCTCCAAACCAAGCATCATTACTAGCAGAAAATAAAAGATTACTTTGTGAGCCGTATTTAAAAAAAAGGTCTTGAAAAGCTACTTCGTAGCAAATTGAGGCAAATATTGAATAACCATCCCCCTTGATTAGCTCGTTATTTAAACCGACACTAACTTCAGGTCTAGAAAAGTTGAAGAAATTAAAAAAATAATTAAAAAAACTGTAAGGAACATATTCACCAAAAGGCACTAATTTTTCTTTATGATATTGTCCTTTAAGGTTTCCAAAACTAATTAAGGAGTTATAAATTTTATTTTCTTCTGCATTTTTAGATAAGGTTCCTGCTATCACTCCTACATTTGCTTTTTCTGTAAGAGTTAAGAATGGTTTTAAGTAAAACCCAAAGTCTGAGAATTGTCCTGGAAAGAACACTTCAGGAAAAAAAAATAATTTTGGAGTATCTGCTTTATTAATTAATCTAGGTGATTCTTTTAATAAAAGTCTGCCCATGATATCGGTTGATTCTCGTTTACCTGAAGAAGTCCATTTTTCTTTAATTCCTATATTCGGTTGAACAATTACTATGTCAATTTCGTTTATTGATTTTGTCCAGTTAACTCGAATTAAAAATATATTTGATAAGCACACGATTAAAATTATGGAACTAGATAAGATTATTGAATTTAAATTAGGTTTTTTAATATTTTTAAATAGTTCCAAAGTCGAAGAAGACAATAAGATAATAATAAATGACATACCGAATATTCCTGCTACAGGAATAAACCCATTTATTAGAGAATTATCGATCGAAGCGTAACCAACATATAGCCAAGGGAAGCCAGAAAATAAAAACTCTCTTAACCATTCTGAAAGCACCCACACCGATGGGAATAAAAACAACCTAGTGAGAAAGTTATCAACTTTTAAAAAACTATAAGTTAAAAAAATAAGGCCTTGAAATAAGGACAAAAACATTGAAAGCACAATGGTTAATAACGAAGAAATAAAAGCATTTGCACCCCCATATACATTAATACTATTCTCTATCCAAAAAATACCAATTAACCAAAATCCTAATCCAAAAAAATAACCTAAAATAAATGAGAACTTTGGATTTTGTCTTTCTAAAGAAATTAGTATTAGGAAAGGGATAATTAAAGAAAGGATCCAAAAGTTAAATGGTTCAAAAGCTAAAATTAAAAGAGCCCCAAGAAAAAAAGAAAATATAGTTTTTAAAATCATTTATAGGACTTTTCAGATAATTGACCTAGTTCTATTTTAGCCAGAAACTTATTTTTTTACTTTCTAAAATTCTACATGTTTCGAAAATTGGCAAACCGACGATGTTTGAATAACTTCCAATAATTTTCTCTATGAATGTTGCTCCATAACCTTGGATCGCGTATCCCCCAGCCTTGTCACTTGGTTCTCCAGTATTCCAATATTTTTGACATTCCTTGGCATTCAGCTGTCTAAATAATACTTCGCTTTCAACTATTTCATAATTTAAATTTACTTCCTCCGAATTATTATTCACTAATTCTCCAATGACGACACAAGAGTAGACTTTGTGAAATCTTCCAGAAAGCTCAAGTAACATTGAAATGCAGTGATCCTCATCTCGAGGTTTTCCAAAAATCTGATCATCTAAAGAGACAACAGTGTCAGCAGTCAAGACAGGAAGAATGATTTCATTTTTAGCTTGAATTAAAGCTAGTGCATTGAGCGCTTTTTCTTTTGTATTTCTTTCTACAAAATCTACTACGTTTTCATTAGGAAATACTTCCTCCTTATGATTACAAGATAATATTTTAAAATTTACCCCTAAGGACTTGAGAATTTCTTTTCTGCGAGGAGACTGCGAAGCAAGATATATACTTGCCACTATTTGATCTTATCTTCTTTATATATAACGTGTTTTCTTACGACAGGATCGAATTTTTTAATTTCAATTTTATCTGGAGTATTGGTTTTGTTTTTATCGGTTGTGTAATAGTGACCTGTACCTGCGGACGATACTAATTTAATTTTTTCTCTCATACTTTATCTCCTCTTGCTCTAATTTCATTTAGAACAACCTCAATACCTTTTTTGTCAATAATTCTTAATCCTTTAGCTGAAACATTTAGAGAGACGTATTTCTTTTCGGATTCTACCCAGAATTTGTGTTTATGTAGATTTGGCATAAATCTCCTACGAGTTTTATTAATTGCCTTCGAAACGTTATTTCCTGACATTGGTGTTTTGCCTGTAACTTGACAAATTTTACTCATATAAAGCCTCTCTGAGGAAGGATTTATACCAGAATCTTGAGTTTTAGGAAACCCAAATCAGGTTATAATTCGTTCGAATGAGTAAACTAGCAAACAAAAATATTCTTTTATGTGTAACTGGAGGAATAGCGGCATATAAAGCGGCAGAGTTAGTAAGATTATTTAAAACTTCTAACGCTTTTGTAAAAGTATTAATGACAAAAGGAGCTCAAGAATTCATTACACCTCTCACAATGCAAGCTCTTTCAGGAGAAAAAGTGCACACAGATCTGTTGAGCACAGAGGCAGAGGCCGCAATGGGCCATATAGAATTAGCTAAATGGTGCGATGTAATTATTGTTGCGCCTTGTTCAGCTAATTCTTTATCAAAATTAGCAGAAGGGAGAGGAGATGATTTGCTGTCTGCAGTCTGCTTGGCATCTGAAAGTGAGTTGTTCATTGCGCCAGCTATGAATCAGGCTATGTGGAAAGATAAAAGAACTCAAAGAAATTTAAAAAAGATTTTAAGATCTGGAGCCAAAATTATAGGTCCTGCTTCAGGCGAACAGGCTTGTGGAGACGTCGGTGAAGGCAGAATGACTGAACCGAAAGACATAGTATGTGAAATTGAAAATATATTTGAAATGGGATCCCTATCAGGCAAAAAAGTATTAATAACAGCTGGCCCAACACAAGAAATGATTGATCCTGTTAGATATATTTCTAATAAGAGTTCTGGAAAAATGGGTTTCTCTCTTGCCGAAGAAGTAAAAAATCAAGGAGCAATTGTAACTTTAATATCAGGACCAGTTAATTTAACTACTCCCGATAAAGTTGAAAGATTTGATGTGAAATCTGCCAAAGAAATGCAGTCTAAAGTAGAAGAACTTATTGAAGACTTTGACCTTTTTATTTCAGCAGCAGCAGTAGCAGATTTCAAGCCAAAAAAATTACAAGAAAATAAAATAAAAAAAGACTCCAATAATAAAAAGGTAAAATTGGTACTAAATAAAAACTCTGATATCTTGAAAGCAATATCAGAAAAAAATTTAAATTTAAAAACTGTTGGATTCGCAGCCGAAACAGAAAATTTAGTAACAAATGCTAAAAGAAAACTTTCTGATAAAAATTTGGACTTAATCGTTGCAAACGATGTATCAGATGAATCGATCGGATTTGACTCAGACGAAAATGAAGTGACTTTGATTACGAAAAAAGAAAAAAAAATAATAAAAAAAAGTTCAAAGAAAATTATTTCAAAAAAAATTGTAGAGTTTATAGCGCAAAAGGTAATAAATGATTAGGTGGATAATTACTAGAATTATAGGTTTTTTTCTCCCTTCGTTAATTTCAAGTCTTTTCAATAACAAAGAAGAAGAAACTATTGGCGAAATAAATGTTGAATTTAAAATTCTAGATGACAGATTAGGAAACGATATACCTTTGCCTAAATTTCATACTAAAGGCTCCGCAGCAATTGATTTGAGGACAAATATTAGTGAAACCTATACCTTAAAAGCTGATGAAACAAAGTTATTTACAACAGGTTTTGCAATCCACATTAAAGATGCAAGATACGCTGCACTTATATTACCTCGCTCAGGACTGGGTCATAAAGACGGTATAGTTTTAGGAAATCTTTCCGGCCTAATTGATTCAGATTATCAAGGAGAGATCATGATATCTCTTTGGAATAGATCTAAAAAAGAATTCAATATCGAACCCGGCGACCGAATAGCGCAAATGCTTTTTTTTAGTATTTTTTCGCCAAATTTCAAATTGGTTTCAAAATTTGATGAGACAGAAAGAGGAATTGAAGGATTTGGATCTTCTGGTAAGATTTGAAATATGACAATTCCAGCAAATAAAACTCTTCAAGAAAACTTTAGATGGAGAGTAGAGAAATCCCCAAATAGCATAGCTCATAAATTCATGGATCGAGAAACTTCCTTTTCAGAATTAGACTTGCTTTCAAATAAAGTAGCAAATGGCATTATTGAGGAAGGATGCAAAAAAGATGCAAGAGTAGCCTATCTAGGAAAAAACTCGGATTATTTTTTTGAAGTACTTTTAGGCACTATAAAGTCTGCTACGGTTGCAGTCGGCGTAAACTGGAGATTAGCTCCACCAGAAGTTTCTTACGTTATAAATGACTCAAAAAGTGAAATCGTTTTCGTCAGTGAAGACTTCTATCCTGTTATTGAACAAATTAGAGACGAGTTAACTACAGTAAAAAAAATTATTGCAATTGACGATAAACATGAAGAATTTGAAGGTTATATAACCTGGAGGGAATCTAAAGCTGATACGGAAATTAACATAGAAACTTCAATGGAAGACGATGTAATACAACTATACACGTCAGGGACAACAGGTCATCCTAAAGGTGTTCAAATAACAAATGGAAACTTTGCTTCCGCTAACGATTCAGTCCAAAACAGTGTGCCTTTTGCAGAAAATGAAACCAACCTTGTATGCATGCCTGGATATCATATCGCCGGAACTAATTGGGGGATTTGGGGCCTTCTTCATGGGTGCAGAAATATAATAATTGCTGATGTCGATCCAAATCTAATTCTTGAATTAATTGAATCTGAAAAGATCAGACATTCGCTTTTTGTGCCAGCAGTTATTTTGTTTTTAATAACCAACCCTAAAGCTCAAGAAACGGATTTTAGTTCTCTAGAGTTTGTTCTTTATGGAGCCTCCCCAATTGCTGACGATACAATAATCAAAGCAAAAGAAATAATGAATTGTGATCTATATCAAGTGTATGGTCTTACAGAAACTACTGGGGCTATTACTATAATGCTACCAGAAGATCATGATCCTGAACGAGGGAAGTTGAGATCATGCGGAAAGGCTTTAAGTGGAGTTGAAATAAAAATAATTGGAGACTCTGGAGAAGAAATGCCAACAGGTGAAATTGGTGAAGTTATCACTAAATCTGCTTTAAATATGAAAGGCTATTGGAACAAGCCGGATGCTACAAAAGAAGCAATACAAGATAAATGGTTCTTTTCTGGAGACGCCGGTTATTTTGATGAAGAGGGCTATCTTTATATTCACGACAGAGTCAAAGATATGATTGTCTCTGGAGGAGAAAATATTTATCCTGCTGAAGTTGAAAATGCTTTGATGAGTAATCCAGAAATAATCGACGCTGCAGTTATTGGAATACCTGATGAAAAATGGGGAGAGAGCGTAAAGGGTTTTGTTGTTTTAAAAGATGGCGCTGAGCTAAGTGAAGTAGACATAATTTCTTATGTTAAGTCACAAATCGCTGGATATAAGTGTCCAAAAACTATCAACTTTATAGATATGCTTCCAAGAAATCCCTCAGGTAAAGTTTTAAGAAGAGAGCTTAGAGCTCCTTTTTGGGAAGGGGTTGAAAGAAATGTTGGCGGATAGTTTTATCACTTTCTTAGCTTCATTGGATCTTTAAAATAAACATAAATAGAAACTACAAAAACGAAAGCTAATAAAAAGTAAGTAAAGTACTCAACAAAAACTACCCCTAAAAAATAACCGGTCAATACATAAACAGCTGTCCAAGCAGGAGCTGATAAAATTTCAACGGGGAAGAATATTTTAGAATTCATTCCAAGTGTTCCTGCAGTTAATGGGACTAGACATCTTAAAGGTCCAACAAACCTACCTAGAGCTACACTCAAAATTCCATACTTTTTGATAAAAATTCTAGCTCTTTCTACATAAGGCCTTTGATCTTCCGGAAACCAACCAATGACTTTGTTTCCTATTAATTTTCCTATTAAATAACTTATTGAATCGCCGCAGATCATTCCCAGAGTTGCGTATAAAAAAATTTCAATTGGGCCGATACCAACACTTGCTGCTAATGCGCCAATGCCAGGAACAATGAGAGTTGCGGGTGTAAATAATCCTACAATTATTAAAGACTCTAAAAAAACAAGAATAAAAGCTGCCCAATTTATCCACTCTGTATTATTTGAAAGAAATTCAAGAATATTACTAAAATCAAACATTAATTTATGAAGTTAATATGCAGATAATTAATTTATTGCAATAATACAATACATGAATGACGAAAACTTATCAGATTTAACTATTTTGCTCAAACAAGCAAATGAAGCAAAAGAAATTGTCAGCACCTCAAGTCTTGAACAAAAGAATCATGCACTAAAGGCTGCTGCAGAATCAATAAATGATTCCAGGGAAACTCTGAAATCTGCTAATGATATCGATATGGAAGAAGCGTCAAAAAAAGATTTACTGGATAGTTTTATTGATCGTTTAAAACTTAATGATCAAAGAATAGATTCTATGATTTCAGGAATTTACAAAGTAATAGACCTGAATGACCCGGTGGGACAAATTACCAACAAAACAACTTCACCTTCAGGATTTTTAGTATCTAAGATGCGGGTACCTTTGGGCGTGATCGGAATAATTTACGAGTCTAGGCCTAATGTCACAGCTGACGCCTCGGCGTTATGTCTCAAGTCGGGAAATGTGAGTGTTTTAAGAGGTGGTTCAGAAGCAATAAGCTCAAATAAAGCTATAGAGCAGTGCATGATAGAAGGTTTAACATCTGCTGAATTACCTAAAAACTCAATCCAATTGTTAAAAAATCAAGACAGAGCATTAGTTGCAGAAATGATAAAACGCGATAAGGAAATTGATCTAATCATTCCAAGAGGCGGTAAAAATTTAATTCAAGTTATTGCAAAAGATTCAAGCGTTCCAGTTTTGAAACATTATGACGGACTTTGTCATGTTTACATTGACGAAATGGCTGATTTTAAAAAGGCGAAAGAAATTGCTTTAAATGCTAAAACTTATAGATATGGGATATGCGGAGCTATGGAGACATTATTAATTTCGGAAAAAATTTCGTCATCTGTTATTTTAGAAATTATAAATACATTTAAGGATCAAAAAGTTGAAATCAGAGGTTGCGAAAAAACTTCAAAAAACTTTGATATTTCTTTAGCTAACGAGGCAGATTGGACTAGTGAGTATTTAGCTCCAATTCTTTCGATAAAAACAGTGAAAGATGTAAATGAAGCTATTGAACACATAAATTTTTATGGCTCAGGACATACTGATTGCATCGTGACAGAAGATGAAAAAGCTAAAGAAGTTTTTTTAAGAAAAGTTGACTCGAGTTCCGTTATGCATAATCTTCCAACCTGTTTTGCAGATGGTTTTGAATATGGCCTTGGCGCTGAGGTGGGAATATCGACCGATAAGCTTCATGCCAGAGGCCCAGTCGGCTTAGAAGGCCTAACAAGCGAAAAATTTATTGTTGAGGGTAATGGACAATTACGTGCTTGAAGTTTAATGAGTGACACCATTGGCATATTTGGGGGCGCTTTTGACCCTATTCATAAGGGACATATAAAATCTATTCAAGACATAAATAAATTAGTTAATTTTTCAGAATTAAAAATAATTCCTTGCAACATTCCTGCTTTAAAAGAACAAGCAGTTGCCTCAAAAGAAGAAAGATTTCAGATGCTTAAATTAGTATTTGATAACGATGAGAATATAAAGATAGATCCCTGCGAATTAAAAAAGGAAGGCATTTCTTATACAGTTGATACTTTAGAAGATTTGTCAAAAAAAAGTAAACCTAATCAGCACTTTTCTCTCATCATGGGCTTAGATGCATTTATGAATTTAACATCATGGAAAAATTACAAAAGAATTTTAGAACTTTCTTCTTTAATAGTTTTAAAAAGACCAAATTATGTTCTAGATAAAGAATATCTTAAAAAGTTCAAAGAAAATATTACTGATGAGTTAGATGTATTTTTAAACTCAACAGGTAAAGTAATTTTTTTTACGTTAACTCAATTAGACGTATCTTCAACTCAAATAAAAAAAGCAATTAGAGACGGCGAATCTTTTGATGAAAACTTGGATCAAAAAGTAATAAATTTTATTAAGGATAAACTAATTTATAAATGACAAAAAAAACTCTTAAGATCATCGATAGCACTTTAAAAGACATCAAGGCCTTGGATACTAAGACTCTAAATTTAAAAAAAATTAATTCTTTTACAGACACTCTTTTAATTACCAGCGGTTCTTCTTCTACTCACATGTCTGCTATTTCAAACAAACTGATAAGAGAATTAAAAAAAAATAAAGTTGAAATTCTTAATTTAGAAGGTAAAAGTTCTCCGGATTGGGTGCTTTTAGATCTTGGAGATATTGTAATAAATATCATGTCGATTTCAGCAAGAAAATATTATGATTTAGAAAGCCTCTGGGACGATTCTTTGGCATGAAAGGCAAACAATTTTTGACTGATCAAAGTATCTTAAGAAGAATATTTTTATTTTTATTTCCTTTTTTAATATTACTTATTTTTGCTTTTCTTCAAATTTTAAACTTGATGGTTTTCCAGGCTGAGAAATTTAAAACTCAAGCAGATTCAAACAGAATTCTCAAAGAGAAAGTTTTTCCTCCTAGAGGATTAATTTTTGATACAAATGATGAAATTATTGTGGATAACTTTATTAGGCAAGATTTAGTAGTTACACCAAATTTCATCGAAGATTACTCTTTATATTTGTCTCTTCTATCTGAACTTGTAGAGATTGAAAAGAATACCTTGGAGCAAGTTTTTTATAAAAAATTATCAGAAATCAAACCCTTCCAATCTTTTACACTGCTTAGGGACTTAAATGATAGGCAGCTTGCAAAAGTAAAATTAAATTTTAAAGATTTACCGGGAACGGAAATTAATTCTAGTTTTTCAAGGAATGTGGTATTTGGAGAGAGTTCCGGTGCTGTCACAGGATATTTAGGTTTTGCTTCAAAACAAGATATTTTAATTAATCCAAATTTAAAAAATTTTAATGATCAACAAGTAGGATTATTGGGAATTGAGAAAGAATTTGACGATGAGTTGAGAGGAACCGTTGGTTACAGATATTCAGAAAAAGATGCTAGAGGAGGTGTTTTGGATGTTTTGTCTGTAGAACCTTCTACTAAGGGAAAAAATATAAAACTTTCTATAGATATTGAGTTGCAAGACAAACTATACAAAGAATTTAGAGGTAGAAAGGGTGCTTTAATTGCAATTGAGCCAGATACGGGTTTCATTCGCGCGATGATAAGCTCACCATCATATAATCCAAACTTCTTCAACAATTTTAAAACTGAGGAAATTAAATTGCTTTTTCAAAATAAAAATAGTCCTCTTTTTAATAGAGCTATCTCTGGTCAATATCCTCCAGCATCAACTCTAAAACCTTTTATAGGCCTCGTTGCTTTGGAAGAAGACGTTATAACTTGGCAAGAAAAGATACTAGACGAAGGAGAGTTTTTTGTCGAAGGTGATAAAAGACCTTACACAGGCTGGAAAGAAGGAGGTCATGGAGAAGTGAACATGGAAAAAGCTATCGCTGAGTCTTCAGATGTTTATTTTTATAATATTGCTTATGATTTAACTGTAAATTCAATTGCCCCATTTTTAAAAAAGTTTGGTTTTGGAAAATCTTCCGATCTTTTTATCAATGAGAGCCAAGGTATTTTGCCAGACAAGAAATGGAAGCTTGGCCAAAAAGGAGAATTTTGGTTTAAAGGAGATACTATTAATATGGGAATTGGACAAGGTTACATTACTGCAACTCCTTTACAAATTGCTTTAGCTTATTCTGTATTAGCAAACAAAGGCAAGTTTGTTAAACCCAGGATCATTGAAAAGATTGGAGAAGAAAATACCAAAATAGTTATTAAAAAAAATATTTCTTTGAATGATGATAAAAATTGGAAAAGAATAGAAAAATCTCTTCTTGGAGTAGTAGAAGCAAAAAATGGTACAGCTAATAATATCTATGATAAAAATATAAGAATTGCAGGAAAAACTGGAACAGCTCAAGTAAAAAGTATTATAGAAACTGAATATGAGCTACTGAGAGTAGATAAATCTTTGCGAGATCATGCTTTGTTTGTTGGGTATGGACCCGTGGAAGATCCAAAATTAGTCGTAGTGGCCATCATAGAAAATGGTGAATCCGGAAGCGCAGTAGCCGCTCCTTTAGTAAGAAAAGCAATCAATTTATATTCAAAAAAATGAAAAATAATCCTTTAAGTTTTTCTGTAAATCTAAAAATTAATAGAAACCAAAATCAAATCTTATCATTTGATTATTGGATAGTATTAAGTGTTATTGCTTTATGTTTTTTCGGGTTAGCAATGATTTATAGCGCAAGCAATTCTCTAGAAATGACTATTAGACAAGGAATTTACTTATTTGTTGGGTTGGTAGGAATGTTCTTTTTAGCTTTTTCAAATTTTAGACAAATGGAGGTATTTTACTTACATAGTTTTTGGCCAGCTTTATTTCTTTTGGTG
>Ga0207916_1000054_pt1 | contig 18480 bp, 18 predicted proteins | sample DeeseametaMP1141_FD_184194 | JGI IMG/M metagenome (GOLD analysis project Ga0207916, IMG submission 184194) | Marine microbial communities from the Deep Indian Ocean - MP1141 (SPAdes) | ecosystem: Environmental > Aquatic > Marine > Oceanic | place: South Indian Ocean | collected 2011-03-05 | reverse complement strand
GGAAGCTCCAGCCGAAGAAGCAGCAGAAGCTCCAGCCGAAGAAGCTACTGAAGATTCAGAAAAAAAAGAAGATAAATAAAATTATTTAATATGAATAACCAAGATGACGAATTCATTTTGGTCGCTTCTGTGGGCAAACCAATAGGACTTAAAGGTTGGGCAAAAGTAAATTCTTTTACAAGACCTCCTGAAAATTTATTTAATTATAAAAATTTCTTCATTGATGAAGGTGGAACAAAAAAAGTTTTTAAAATAAAGAAATTCTCTAAATCAGGTAAAAACTATATTTTTAAAATTGAATCTTTTAATTCCCTTGAAGAAATAGAAAGGTATAAAAATAAAGAAATATTTATTAATTCAAAAGATCTTCCCAAACTTAAGGAAAATGAATTTTATTGGAAAGACTTAATCGGCAAAGACGTAGAACTAGAAAATGGAACTTTCGTTGGAGTTGTCACAGAAATAATAGAAACTGGGTCTGATGATGTTTTGGTTGTCGAGAAAGAAAATAAAAAAGAACTTATTCCATTTAATTTTGGGGAAGTGATAAAAAAGGTGAGTGGTGATTTAATCATCGTAGATTGGCATACTTAAATGAAAGCGGTTTTCGTCACAATATTTCCCGAATTAATTGAATCTTTCTTTTCAGTAGGTGTAATCAATAAAGCTTTGGATGAATCTATTATAAATTTTGAAGTAATAAATCCTATCAAATTCCTAAAAAATAATGAACGTTTAGATGACGCTCCATATGGAGGCGGTCCTGGAATGCTTTTCAGGTCTGAGCCTTTAGAAGAGGCCATCAATGAATCAAAAAAACTAACCTCTAGTAACGCAAAAGTTATTAATTTATCACCTCAAGGAAAAAAGCTAACACAAGAAAAAGCAAAAAAATTGGCACTGGATAAAGAATTGATTTTTGTTTGCGGAAGATATGAAGGAATAGATCAGAGAATAATCGATTCAAAGATAGATGAGGAAATTAGCATCGGCGATTATGTGGTAACAGGTGGAGAATTACCTGCTTTAATAGTTTTTGAATCAATTGTAAGAAACATTGAAGGAGTACTAGGAGATATAAACTCGCTTGAAGAGGAATCATTTTCCCATCAATTAATTGAATATCCCCAATACACAAGACCAGAAAAAAATAATTTAGGCAATGTTCCCGAGATTTTATTATCTGGAGATCATAAAAAAATTAAAACTTGGAGAAAAAAACAGTCTCTTGGAAAGACTTTTCTTTTAAGAAGAGATATTTTTCCGAAAGAATTAAGTTCTGATGATTTTAAGCTCTTAAAAGAATTTCTTAGTGACCTTGGGTACGAATCTGATAGAATTGCCGACTTATTAAAGAATATAAATAAAAAATGACAAGTTCAAGAAAATCCGTTCAGATTGTTGAGGCTTCTCAATTAAAGAAAGATATAGCTGAGTTTTCTCAGGGAGACACAGTTCTTGTAGATTATCTTGTTAGAGAAGGTTCAAAAGAAAGGTTTCAGCCTTACGAAGGCGTAGTTATCGCTATCAAAAATAGAGGTTTGAACTCTGCTTTTACTGTAAGAAAGATTTCTAATGGTGTCGGTGTTGAAAGAACCTTTCAAACTCATAGTCCTTTAATAAAATCCATTAAAAGAAAAAGAAAAGGTAAAGTAAGGCAATCTAAGCTTTTTTATCTTAGAGAAAGGTCAGGAAGATCGGCAAGGATCAAAGAAAAAATTTAAAATCATTCTATGAGTGGAGATGAGGGGCAAATTCTTGACGCCTTTATAGATACTATCTGGATAGAAAAAGGTTTAAGTCAAAATACTCTCAATTCTTATAAAAGCGATACTGAAAAATATTTTTTATGGTTATCAAAGAATTCTTTAAATTATAAAAAAGTCTCCAGAGCTGAAATCCTTGAATATCTTTCTTTTTTATTTAGCCAAAAACTAGGAAGCAAATCAGTAGCAAGAAAACTTTCTTCATTAAGAGTTTTTTACAAATATTTAGTCGTAAAAAATATTCTCACTATAGACCCATGTGAAAAAGTTGAGACTCCAAAAGTTATGAAATCCATTCCCAAAACTTTGGATGAGAAAGAAATTGAAAAGCTCTTGGAATGTCCTGATGTTAATTCAGCCTTAGGTCTTCGAGATAAGGCAATGATAGAAACTTTATATTCCTGTGGACTTAGAGTATCTGAGTTGATTGACCTAGAGCTGATTCATGTAAATGCTCGTCAAGGAGTAATGAAAGTTTTGGGTAAGGGTCAAAAAGAAAGGTTAGTCCCTATGGGAGAGAAGTTAATAAATATAATGGATGCTTATTTAAACGACAGTAGGCCTAAATTGCTAAACAGAAATATTTCAGATTATTTTTTTATATCCTCAAGAGGCTCAAAAATGACGAGACAAAGCTTTTGGCATAGAATAAAATTCTATTCCGATAAAGCAGGTCTTAATAAAAAAAATATATCACCTCATGTTTTGAGACATGCTTTTGCCACGCACTTGCTAAATAATGGCGCTGATTTAAGAGTGGTTCAGCTTTTATTAGGACATAGTGATTTAAATACAACTCAGATTTATACAGAAGTTGCTAAATATAGACTGAAACAACTTCATAATGAACATCACCCAAGGGGATAAATGAAAAAAATTATTTTTGTATTTCTTTTTATAATTTCCTGTTCTCAAATAGAAAACGACTCTAGTCAATTGATTGAAGAACAGTTATCTAAAGTCATTCCCATAGAATTGAATATTGACTCAATAAAAGAATCTCAACTACCTAATTTCTATGAAGTCATACTATCCGATGGTTCCTTTTTTTATGTTGAGAAAGGAGGTCAATATTTAGTTCTAGGAGATATTTTTAAAATTAAAAACGAAGAATTAGTTAATTTATCCAGAGAAAAAAATTATTCTAAAGCTAAGGATATGCTTCAGAAAATAGATGAAAAATCTTTAATAAAATTTTCCCCCAAAGAGATTAAGTATAAAGTTTACGTATTCACAGATGTGGATTGTGGATTTTGTAGAAAATTTCACAATCAAATTTCTTCTTATTTAGATCAAGGAATTCAAGTAAATTATTTAGCGTTTCCCAGATCTGGTACCGATAGTGATACCTACAAAAAAATGTCTATCGCTTGGTGTTCTCCAAATAGACAAGAAGTATTAACAGGATTAAAAAAAGATAAGGATTTTGAACAAATTGATTGTGAAGATAATCCAATAAAAACTCATTTTGAATTAGCCAAAAGCATAGATATACAAGGAACTCCGACTATAATCTCTCAATCAGGTTTTACTATCCCAGGATATATCGAAGCTAAAGAATTAATTGAGTACTTAAAATAATGGATGAATTAGATAAAAATTTTTCTGCAATCAATAGGTTGCCTCCATATATTTTTGAACAAATTAATTCACTTAAGATGGAAGCCAGAAGAAAAGGAGAAGACGTCATAGATTTTAGTATGGGAAATCCAGACGGCGAGACTCCAAAAAGCATTGTCGATAAACTTACTGAGACCGTTCAGAGGCCTGATACTCATAGATATTCTCAATCCATCGGCATACCAAGGTTGAGAAAAGCTATTACCGATTGGTATGAACGAAAATTTGAAGTTGTCTTAAATCCCGAAACTGAAGCTATTGTCACAATAGGCTCAAAAGAGGGATTAGGCCATCTTGCAATGGCTACTGTAGATAAAGGAGACACTATTCTGGTCCCAAATCCTGCTTATCCAATTCATCCTTTTGGATTTGTAATTTCTGGTGCTGATATCAGACATGTTCCTATTGGACCAGACATTGATTTTTTTGAAAGCCTTCAAGAAGCCATAAAGTCTTCATTCCCTAAACCAAAAATGTTATTGATAAATTTTCCAAGTAATCCAACTACTCAGTGTGTTGATAAAGCTTTTTTTGAAAAAATAATAAAGATAGCTAAAGAAAATTCTATCTGGGTTGTTCATGATTTAGCCTATGCGGATTTATGTTTTGATGGATATAAAGCGCCTTCAATTCTAGAAGTCGACGGAGCTAAAGACATTGCAGTGGAATTTTTTACACTCTCAAAAAGTTACAATATGCCTGGTTGGAGGATTGGCTTTTGCTGCGGAAATACTGAACTTATAAGCGCTTTAGCTAGACTAAAATCTTACTTTGATTATGGACACTTTACTCCAATTCAAGTTGCTGGAATTGAAGCTTTAAATAATGGTGACGAGTACGTAGAAGAAATTTGTAATATGTATAAATCTAGAAGAGATACTTTATGTGATGGATTAAATTCTTTAGGTTGGGAAGTAGATAAACCAAAAGCAACAATGTTTGTTTGGGCAAAAATCCCTGAAAGTTTTAATATGAAATCGTTAGAATTTTCCAGAATTTTACTCGAAAAAGCCAACGTAGCTGTTTCTCCAGGAATAGGTTTTGGAGAATATGGAGATGATTTTATTAGATTTTCTTTAATTGAGAATGATCAAAGAACTAAGCAAGCTCTGAAAAATATCAAAAAACTTTTTAAGTAAAGCATGAAAAAATTAAGAATAGGGCTTTGCGGGACAGGAAACGTTGGCTTTGCATTTGCAGAAACTATAATAAATTCAAAATCATTAATTAATCAAAATTATGGCCTTGATTTATCCATATCTTTAATTGGAGCAAGAAAAGGAAAAGTGCCAGGACTTGAGAATATTAAAGTTATAAAAGATATCCAAGAAGTCCCCCTATCCGATGAAGTTGATGTAGTAGTAGAATTAATAGGTGGAGTCGAAGAATCCTTCAAGCTTGCAAAAGCCGCATTAAATAATAAAAAACACTTTGTAACAGCAAACAAAGCACTTATTGCTGCTCATTCAAAAGAGCTTTTTGAAATTGCAAAACAAAATCAAGTTCATTTGGGCTTTGAAGCTTCTGTTGCTGGAGGAATTCCTATTATTAGGGTTATAAGAGACGGATTAATGAGTAATCAAATTAACTCTTTTGCTGGGATTTTGAACGGTACGTCTAATTTTATTTTTTCTAAAATGGCTGACGAAGGGTTATCTTTCGAAACAGCTCTCTCTTTGGCACAGAAAGAAGGTTTTGCAGAACCAGATCCAACTTTTGACATATCGGGACAAGATGCAGCCCAGAAAACATGCATCTTAGCAACACTCTCATTTTTTAAACATGCAGTTATTGAAAACGTGCATTATGAAGGAATTGATAATATTTCACCTCAAGATATTGATTATGGGAAACAACTACAATTAGTCCTTAAGCCTCTATCAATTGGAATGTCAAAAAATAATAAATTTACTTTAGGCAGTTTCCCAGCTTTTGTTAAAGAAAAATCATTATTGGCTTCAATTCAAAACGAAAGTAATGCTGTGTTAATGAATACTGAAAGCACAGGAGGAACAATGTACGCTGGGCCTGGAGCAGGTGCAAAACCTACTTCTAATTCAGTGCTGACAGATATTATTGATATAGCAAGAGGCAAAATCTTTGATTATCAAGAATTTGTAAAAACTTCTCTTGATGCAAGTTTTGAAGATTTTTCATGTGGACACTACCTAAGAATGGAAGTAAGCGATGAGGCCGGAGTAATTGCTAAAATATCTACAGTAATGGCAGAAAATGGTCTCTCTATAGATAATCTAATTCAGAAAGAATTAGACAAGAAAGAAGATGTAATCCCTTTAGTGATTGTTACAAGTAATTCTGAAGAAAAAGTTATCCAGAAAGTTATTTCAGATTTACGAGAGTTATCAGAAGTAAAAAATTCGATTTCTCACTTAAGAATTCTGGATATATAAAAATGAAATACATTAGTACAAGAGGAGACTCAAGGAAATTAGACTTCATGGAGGTTTTAACATCTGGTACTGCAAAGGATGGCGGTTTGTACATGCCTGAGAGATTTCCCAATTTTTCGGAAGATGAAATAAGATCATTTGAGAATTTAAGCTATGAGGAATTAGCTGCAAATCTTCTTTTCCCATATATAGAAGGATTTCTTTCTAAGAATGATTTTGAAGAAATAGTTAAAAATGCTTATAGCTCATTTAGTATTCCTGAGATAGTGAGGTTGAATGAAACAAGAAGCTTAGGATTTGTTCTTGAATTATTTCATGGACCGACATTTGCTTTCAAAGACGTTGCAATGCAGCTTTTGGCAGCGCTTTTAGATAAAGCTGCAGAAAGATCAGATAAAAAGATTGTAGTATTGGGAGCTACTTCAGGAGATACAGGTTCCGCAGCAATAGAAGCTTGTAAGAATTTTAAAGATATTAATATTGTTATATTGTTTCCAGATCAAAAAATTTCGGCTGTTCAACAGAGGCAGATGACGACTTCTAATGCGGACAATGTTTTTCCCTTATCTGTAAAGGGTAATTTTGATGATTGTCAGAATCATGTAAAAAAAATATTTCTAGAAAACAATGATGAAAATGTTCGGTTTGTTTCGATAAATTCAATTAACTGGACAAGAATCATGGCACAAAGTGTTTATTTTTTTTATACCAAGCTAAAAATTAAAAAAGATTTTATAGCATCAATTCCTTCAGGAAATTTTGGTCATGCCTATGCAGGATGGACAGCCAAAAATATGGGTTTATCCTTCAAAGGAATTAATGTTGCTACTAATAAGAACGACGTACTGCATAGATTGTTTCTAAAAGACATTTATCAGCAAAAAGAAGCTACGTCATCTTTAGCCCCTTCGATGGATATATCTGTTGCTAGTAATTTTGAAAGATTGTTGTTTGAAGTTTATAAAAAAGATGGCTCTTTTCTAAAAAATTTGTTCTCTTCATTCCCTTCTAAACCAATCAAACTAAGTAATTTGCCAGATGACGGATGGAATAGGATCAAGGATTTTTTTCAAAGCTCAACATGCAGTGATGAAGATATAATTGATACGATCGTAAACAACTTCAATCATGAAGACCTTTTATTTGATCCTCACACAGCAACAGCTTTAAAAGGAAATAAAGACTTAAATTATGATTTATCTGAGGTAGTAACATTTGCAACAGCTCATCCAGCTAAGTTTCCAGAAGCTGTAAATGCTAAATTAGATGTTCTAGAGGAAAATACCCCTTCAAAGTTGAAAGAAATTATGACAATGGATGAATCTTTTTCTGTAGTTGAAAATAATTATGAAGACGTAGTGAGCTTTATAAATTCTGAGGTATTGAACTAAATGAGCGAACAATCCATAGGTGAGCGAATAAAATCTGCTTTTAAGTCTCTTGAAGAGCTTAGGGGGTATCTTTGACTTTGATGCTAAAAGAAAACGTTTAGAAGAAATAAATACCATACTCCAAGATCCAGAAATTTGGTCTAACCAAGAAAAAAGTCAAAAATTAGGCAAAGAAAAATCTTCTTCAGAGAAATTAGTTAATCTAATTGAAAATTTGAGTTCATCTATAAAAGACTTAAACGAATTATTTGAATTAGTTGGTAACGATGAAGTTGAGCTAAATCAACTCGAAAAAGATCTTTTATATGTAGAAGAAATGATTAGCGATCTAGAGTTCCGAAGAATGTTTTCTGGAAAAATGGATCAGGCAAGTTCCTATCTTGACATTCAGTCTGGTTCGGGAGGAACGGAAGCACAAGATTGGGCAGAAATGCTACTGCGTATGTACTTGAGATGGGGAGAAAATAAAGGCTTCAAAACAGAGCTAATCGAGGTGTCTCCTGGAGAAGTAGCCGGCATAAAAAGCGCAACCATTAAATTTGATGGTGATTTTGCTTATGGGTGGTTGAGAACGGAATCTGGCGTTCATAGACTCGTGAGAAAATCTCCTTATGATTCTGGAAGTCGAAGACATACCTCCTTTGCATCTATTTTTGTCTCTCCTGAAGTGGACGACGAAATTCAAATTGATCTAAACCCTGCTGATATTAGAATTGACACCTATAGAGCAAGTGGAGCCGGAGGCCAACACGTAAATAAAACTGATTCTGCAGTAAGACTAACGCATATTCCTTCTGGAATTGTTGTTCAATGCCAAACACAAAGATCGCAACACAAGAATAAAGATAGTGCTATGAAACAGTTACGAGCAAAGCTCTTTGAGATAGAATTAAAAAAACAACAACAAGAAATGGATAATTTAGAAGCGACGAAATCCGATATTGGATGGGGAAGTCAAATAAGGTCTTATGTTTTAGATTCGGCTAGAATCAAAGATCTTCGAACAGGAGTAGAGACGGGTAACTGTAATGACGTTTTAGATGGTAATTTGGATTTATTCATCGAAGCTAGTTTGAAGCAAGGAATAGAATAATGACGCAAGACAAAGAAGAAAATCATTTAATTGAGGAGCGTCGTAAAAAACTAGCTGAACTCAGAGCTGCTGAGAAAGCTTATCCTAATGATTTCAAAAGAAAAAATTTAGCTGGAGAAATCAAAGAAGAACTGGATCAATTTTCTAAAGAAGAGCTTGAAAAGAAAAAGAAAAAAGTCTCTGTAGCAGGAAGAATTATGCTTAGAAGAATGATGGGGAAGGCTAGCTTTACAACCATTCAAGACTTTTCTGGAAGAATCCAGTTATATGTAAGAGCCGATGAAGTTTCTAATTATGATGAATTTAAAAACTATGATTTAGGAGATATTGTTGGAACCGAAGGAACTATTTTTAAAACAAATACTGGTGAATTATCCATTCATGTAAAAAAAATTAGACTTTTAACAAAGTCTCTAAGACCACTTCCAGAGAAGCACTTGGGCTTAACAGATACAGAGTTGCGTTATCGTAAAAGATACTTGGATTTGCTTACAAATCCAGAAAGCTTGGAAGTTTTCAAGATAAGAGCAGAAATTGTAAACAACATGAGGTCTTTTTTAGTAAATGAAAATTTCATAGAAGTTGAAACTCCCATGATGCATCCTATTCCTGGTGGTGCGAGTGCTAGACCATTTGTAACTCATCACAATTCTTTAAATATGGATTTATTTTTAAGAGTAGCCCCAGAATTGTATTTAAAGAGATTAGTAGTGGGGGGCTTTGAGAAAGTATTTGAAATAAATAGAAATTTCAGAAACGAAGGATTATCTACAAGACATAATCCAGAATTCACAATGTTGGAGTTTTACACTGCTTTTGTAGATAGTAATTTTCAAATGGATTTCGTTGAAAGAATGTTCAAAACAATTGTTAAAAATTTAGCTTCAAAATATAAGATTTTTAAAAAATCTTTTCTCAAATTGAGTATGGATGATGCCATTATTAAGAACACCTCTTTAAAGAAAAAGGATTTACTTGACTCAAAGCAGCTTAAAGAATTCTGCAAGAAACAAAATATTAAAGTTGATAATAAAGCTTCTATTTCAATAATTAAAAATGAAATTTTTGAAGCTTGTGTAGAAAATAAATTAATCGAACCAACTTTTATTACGGATTATCCAATAGAGATTTCTCCATTGGCTAAAGCATCAATTTCTAACCCTGATATTGCTGAAAGGTTTGAATTATTTATTGATGGTAAAGAGATAGCAAATGGTTTTTCAGAGCTTAATGATCCAGAAGATCAAGCAAAGCGTTTCAAAGATCAAGTGGCAAAAAAAGATTCTGGAGATAAAGAAGCTATGCATTTTGACGAAGATTATATTGAGGCTTTAGAACATGGACTACCGCCATGTGCTGGAGTAGGAATTGGAATAGATAGACTAACTATGTTAATTACAGGTACAGAATCTATTAGAGATGTTTTATTATTTCCCCAATTAAAAAATAAGTGAAAGATATGAGTAAAGACTGGACAAAAATAAGAGCAAAAGTAAAAGATTTCATTGAAAACGAAATTTATCCAAAAGAGAACGAGTTATCAAAGGGAACTCAAGAATCCAGAGAGATATTAGGTTCTTTAATGCAACTTGCTAAGGATGAAAAGATTTGGGCTTTGGGGCATCCCAAAGATATTGGCGGAGGAGGAATGCCTTTTATGGAATACGTTTATGTGAACGAAGTCATTGGAAGATCTTCCTTTGCAATGGTGGCTTTAGGAACTCACTCCCTTCAGGATTCAATCATGCTAAGAGAGTTCGCTTCATCTCATTGGCGAGATCAATATTTAGAACCTTTGGTTCAAGGAGAAATTTTTCCCAGTTTTGGGATGACAGAGCCAGATGTAGCTAGTTCTGATCCAACACAACTTCAAACAACCGCTATCTTAGACAATGGCTCTTGGAAGATTAACGGAAGAAAATGGTTTACGACTGGAGCTTCTAGGGCAGCATACACGACAGTAATGTGTCGAACAGAATTAGATGCACCAAGTCATGGTGCTTTTAGTATGATTATAGTTCCAACAGACAATCCAGGTTATAAAATAATTAGAGAAACTCCTGTTTTAGGAATCAACGGAGGACATTACGAAGTTGAATATGACAACGTCGAAGTTCCTGAAGAAAACTTATTAGGACCTAGAGGACAGGGATTTATTATTGCTCAGAAGAGATTAGGCCCTGGAAGAATTTTCCACTGTATGCGTTGGCTAGGACAAGCTCAGAGAGCTTTTGATTTGCTTTGTGAAAGAATGCACGAAAGGGAAACTTTTGGGACTCCTTTAACGAAAAAACAACTTCTTCAAAAGTTTGTCTTTGATAGCGCTTGTGAAATTCAAGCTTCTAGACATTTAACTTTAGATGCTGCAAAGAGAATTGATCAGGGCGATGATGCAAGAATTGAAATCGGTCTCATAAAAGTTCTTGGGGCTGAAATGTTGCATAATGTCATTGATAGAGCTATTCAAGTTCACGGAGCTAAAGGACTTACAGATGATACTCCATTGAGTCTTATGTATCGTCACGCTCGTGAAGCAAGAATTTATGATGGTCCTGATGAAGTACATGTTCAATCTGTAGCTAGAAGAATTCTAAAAAATTATGAAAATAATGGCCCTGGTTGGGATTTTGGAGAAAGAGACGCTTCTTTAGTATCTTCCTAAAATGTCAATTTTTCAGGAATTTTTAGAAAGTTCACTCAAGCAAAAAATAAAAAATTTAATTCCACTTACAGGTGGAGCATCAGCAGATATAAATAGAATTATCCTTACAAATAACAAAGAACTCATTGTTAGACGTTCAGTTATTAAAGACGAAGCCGTGATGGCAATTCCAAAACTTTTAGAAGCAAAAATTCAAAAAATAGTTAAGTCCTTTGGGGCACCAGTTCCTGAGATAATTATGGAGTTTTCAGAAGCAGATGAAATTGGTGAAGGCTATATTATGGAGGCAGTTTCCGGCGAGACTATACCAAGAAAAATACTGAAGAATGATAACTACGAATATATAAGAGACAAATTACCATTCGAAATTGGAAGATCTTTAGCACAAATCCATCAAACCGAACTTGATCGATTACAGGAATTAGAGCAAGTTACTTTTGAAGAATCTTTAAATAAATTATTTATTATTTACGAAAATTTTAATCAGCCTCAGCCCGTATTTGATTTAGCCTTTAAGTGGCTAGAGACACGAAAAATAGTAGATTACGGAAAGGTTTTGGTACATGGAGATTTTAGATTTGGAAATTTTATTATTTCTGAAAAAAAACTAGAATCTATTATTGATTGGGAATTAGCTCATATTGGCAATCCGATGGAAGATTTAGGATGGCTATGTGTTCGCTCTTGGCGTTTTGGAAATGTTGAAAAACGCGCTGCGGGTTTAGGAGATATTGACGATTTGATTGCAGGATACGAATCTAATTCAAAAATAAAAGTAGATAAATCTCAATTAGATATATGGCAATTATATGGCTCTTTGAAATGGGGCATTATTTGTATGGTACAAACTTTTGCTCATTTGAGTGGAGCAGTAAATTCATTAGAAAAAGCTGCAATAGGAAGAAGGGTATCGGAAACTGAGTTTGATCTGATGAATATGATTAAGAATAAAAATTTTTTATGAACATTTTTGATCGACCTACATCAAAGGAATTACTAGATGCAGTTCTAGGCTTTGTAAATGAAGAAATAGAATCCAACGATTATACAAAAGATAATAGGTTTAAATTTCTTATAGTTATGAATGTTCTTAATATTGTGAAAAGAGAAGTGAACTTGGGTAGAAAAATAGACGAATCTTTTTTTAATAAAGGCTTAGACTTATTGAAAGAGGATAATTTTTCTGTTAAAAAAATTTCAGAAAAAATTCGAAACGAAGAACTTAGTATTGAAGATCAACCTCTTTTAGATTTTTTATATGATTTAACGATAGAAAAAATAAAGATAGATAATCCAAAATACCTAAAAGAATGAGAAAAGGCATATTACTATTGATAGCAATCCTTTCAATTGGAAGTTTTTTTCTTTACAACTTATACCAAACTCAATTGGTTAAGATGGAACATTCTTTTGAGCACATCATGCATCGTCACTGACTAAAGCAAGTCACTTATGTCTTTTTTCTCGTCTAAAAGTTCCTGGGTAGTTAAATTGATTTTATCTTGGGCATATTCGCTGATTGGTAAATTCTGGACTATTGATATTTCTCCTGATGAGTTTGTCCTTAAAGGAAAACCAAAAATAATACCCTCCGGTACATTGTAACTGCCATCGCTCATCACGGCTGCACTGAACCAGTCATCTTCAGCAGTTTCACTTAATGTTGCTTTTACTGTATCTATAGCTGCGTTGGCTGCAGAAGTTGCTGATGATGCGCCTCTTGCATCAATAATAGCTTTTCCTCGTTGTTGTACAATTTGTAAAAAATCTTTTTCAATCCAGCTTTTATCATTTATTAGAGTGCTGACAGATTCATTATTAATTTCAGCATTATCGAGATCTGGATACATAGTAGGACTATGATTTCCCCATATGGTCATTTTTTTTATATCAGATATCGCAACATTGCATTTATTTGCAACTTGGGCTTTAGCTCTGTTTGAATCTAAAGCTGTCATAGCCATCCAAGTTTGTGTCGAGTTATTTCCATGAGTGCACCCAATAAGCGCATTGGTATTAGCTGGATTTCCTACTACTAAAATTTTTGCATTTTGTTTTGCATTTTCTCCTAAAGCTTTGCCTTGTTCAGTGAAAATTCCTCCATTAATTTTTAACAAATCCGCACGTTCTTCAATTTTTTTACCATTTATAGTTATCCCTCTTGGAATACTTCCCACTAATAAAGCCCAATCTATATCACCTGAAGCTTCGTTAATATCCGAAAAACTCTTGATTTCACCTAATGCATTAAATCCACAATCTTCTAATTCCATTCTAGAGCCTTCTAATTTTGAGACCACCTGAGGTACTTCCACCAAATTTAGATTTACTTTAGTATCTTTTCCAAACGTTTCTCCGCTTGCTAATCTCGTTAAGAGTGCGTAACCAATTTGACCTGCTGCCCCTGTAACTAAAACATTTATTTCTTTCATCACTTTTTCCCTTAAATTAAGTTAAATATATTTTTTCCATCTTTTTTTGAAACTGAAACTTTTGCTTCCAACATTTCTTCTTTCATCATTTTTTCTAATAAAAAGTTATCTTTCTCACTGTTAGCAACAAAACGCCAGCCATTTTCTAATGTGCCGATTATTAAAGCAAATTCTGGACCTTTGCGACCATTTATTACGGTGTATGTATCTATTTTTCCATTTCCTTCGGGATCTTCAGTAAAGTTTGTAATGGCTTTTTGATTTATTTTTTTCTGTTCGACAGAATTTTTTATTTTTTCATAAGGTCCAGAGGGTTTTGAAGACATTATTACAGCAGCATGCTTTGTAATAAACCATGAGTTGGCAGTTAATAACCCAAAAGATTTTGGATCATTTCTAAGCCGCCTTACCATTTCTGTAGTTGAAAACATAGTATAAGAATTTCCTGGACCACCAAAATATGGCAATCCGCCGGTAACAGTTAAATCTTTTTTCTCCTGAGGAATGTTGAGTTCTTTTTTGGCTATTTGAACCGCAGAAGGAAAACAAGAGTACAAATCAAAGTATTTTATGTCAGATAGAGAAATCTCCGCTTTATCTAAAGTTTGATTGACACACTTATTGATAGCAGGAGAACTATGAAAATTTGGTCTTTCAGTCACATTCCAAATATCATCTAATATTGAGCACCCATGAACATATATTCTTTTTGAGATTGGTATGCTTAATTCATCAGCTTTTTTTTGAGACATCAATATAAAAGCAGAAGACATATTCACTCTTATAATGGAATTTAGATATTTAGTGTATGGAAAACCTATCATGCGATTTTCTGGAGTTACTTCAGATATTTCTTGAGAACTTCGATAGGTTGGAAACCATGATAAAGGGTTATTGGCCGCAACTTTACTAAATTCACTAAATAATTCGCTACTCTCTTTTAGATGAGTTTTGGCTGTTTTATTTTCTTGTCCTCTTAATGCATTTGCAAACAAAGGATAGACATTAGTAGGAAGATCCATGCCATGTAATTTTTCATGATCAGAAAATCCGATAGAATTATTACCAATCATCTCGGGGTTCCCTCCAGGTTCATCTAACCAATCTAGAGACAAACCCGATTTCAATCTAGCTATCATCGTCTGCAAAGCTTCTCCTCCGGATAACAAAGCGCAATCTACTTCTCCAGCTGATATTTTAGTTAAAGCATCATCAAGAAGAACTTGAGGGCTATTCCCTCCCATCGGTGCATATACTTCTTCTTTAGCAGAAATGCCAAGCTTATTTCCTAATGTTCTAGGAAAGTTTGAATACTGAAAATTTGATTGATTAGAAGCTGTTAAAAAATCGACTGAAAATCTGACAACTCCAACATAATCAATATGATGATTTAAGTCTTTGATGCCGCTATCTTGAATTGCTAATGAACTCGCTTTGGCCAGAAGTTCTTGAAGATTCAAACCATCTTCTTTTGATTTATCAACATAATCACCAATGCCAACAATTACTGCAGTATTTTTTTCTACTATTTTATTTTGCTTAGCTTCAGACAAGATGTAATATTAGCGACTTGAAATAATTAAACGCGTATTAAATAACAAGGAGAACTAAATGACCATTAATTTTGAAGGAAAAGTAGCAATTGTTACTGGAGCAGGAGGCGGTTTAGGTAGATGTCATGCTTTAGATTTAGCCAAAAGAGGAGCCAAAGTAGTTGTAAATGATTTGGGCGGAAATGTTGATGGTTCTGATGATGGCTCTTTATCTGCAGCAGAAAAAGTGGTCGAAGAAATAACCGCTGCTGGAGGCGAAGCTATGGCCAACGGTGCAAGTGTTACAGATGTATCTCAAGTAGAGGAAATGGTTAAAGAAACCATGGATAAATGGGGTCGCATAGACATACTTGTCAATAACGCAGGAATATTGAGAGATAAAAGCTTTGCAAAAGTATCCGATGAAGATTTTAGGCTTGTTTTAGAAGTTCATTTGATGGGCAGTGTTAATTTCTGCAAAGCTGTTTGGGAGATTATGAAAGAGCAAAATTACGGAAGAATAGTAGTTACCTCTTCCTCTAGCGGTTTATACGGAAATTTTGGACAAACTAATTATGGTGCAGCAAAACTTGGCTGTGTTGGTTTAATCAATACTTTAAAACTTGAAGGGGCAAAATATAATATCAAATGTAATGCTTTGGCTCCTGTAGCAGGGACAAGAATGACAGAAGATCTAATGCCAGGAGAAGTTTTAGATAAACTTCAACCAGAATTTGTAACTCCTGCAGTAACTTATATGGTTTCTGAAGATGCCCCGAATGGTGCAATAATAGCTGCAGGCGCAGGAGTCTTCACCAGAGTAATGATTCACGAAACAATGGGCGTTAATCTTGGAACAGGCGAAGATATGACCGCAGAAAATATTGCTGATAATTGGGAAAAAATATCAGATATGACTGATGCAAAACTCCCTTATCAAGGCGGCGATCAAACTGTCAAAATATTTGAGCTGATTGGAAAGAGCTAAGGTTTTCCGGTTCCAGGGATATCTACTTCTATAGAGTGAATTTCTCCTTCAGGACTTGCCTGAGCTTCTTCAGGATCAGAGCTATTTGAAATAATCACATATAGCGTTTTTCTATCCTTGCCTCCAAGCATACAAGCAAAAGCACCTTTTGGTGTACTAATGATATCCGTAATATTTCCGCCTTTTTCTATCCTCACAACTGCTTTAGATGTGGGAGAAGCTATCCAAATTCCATTTTTTTCATCTAAGCAAATTCCATCTGGCACATGAAGATTTTTTGAATATTTTGAAAAATCCACTTTAGATAAATCAAAACCCAAAGCACTCAAAAACCTAATTATTAAAAGTGAAAATACAGGCGAGGTCCTTGCCCATAATTTTCTATTTGCAAGTTCTCCATTCTCATTAATATCAAAAGAAGTTAATTTTGCTCCTAAGGTTTCAGCCACGATTAACTTTTTTCCATCTTCTGTTATTACAGTTCCGTTTGGAAAAAGAATCTTATCTGGGCCTTTTAAAATAGAACCATCAGATTTCACAATCATCAAATGAGTAGAATTTAGATTCTCACCAGCATCTTCCATTCCAAAATTACCAACATACGCAGTGCCGTCTTTACTAACAACCATGTCATTACACTTGTGAGTTACGTATTCTGATAAATCTGCGTGAACTGAGATTTGACCATTTGAATATCTTAAAATTTTTCTATCCAACATAGAGACTATCAAAAGATCTCCGTTTGGCAACCAACCTAGACCAGATGGCTGATTAGGAACTTCACACACCGTTTCTAATAAATTATTTTCATCCAATGTCATAACTTTGTGAGAGTAAAAATCTGAAAACCATAATTTACCATCATGCCATCTTGGACCTTCTCCAAAATAAAGCCCGCCAGTCAATTTTTTTAATTCATTCATAATTTATTAAATACTGTTTAATGATAAGTTATTTTTTATTAAGAATCTTGATTAGTTTTTGCGGATAATCTGTGATGATGCCGTCAGCTTGCCATTTGGTTAGTTTTTTCATAAACCTGCTGTCATTAACTGTCCAAGTTAGGACAAAGTTTTCTTCTTTTTTTAATTTTTTTACAAGCTTAATGGATTCACTCGAATCTATATGGAGACTAATTCCATCTGAATCAGTACTTTTGATCAATCTTTTAATTTTTTCTATTTCATAATTATAGAAGGCGGGTATTGTGTTCAAGGTTGCTTTAAAGTCTGGAAACTCTTTCTTAATTTTTTTTATATTTGCTGGAATATAAGACAGAAAATGGCAGTCTTTTATTTTTAATTTAGATTTTTTTACGATCGATATTAATTCATCTATTTCTTTAAGAGCTCCTTTGATCTCAATAAAAACTTTTTTCCCTTTAGGAATAGTTGATAAAACCTTTGATAAAAGAGGCATTCTTTCATTTTTATATTCTTTAGATTTCCAAGAACCAACGTCTACTTTAGTTAACTCTGATAAGAGCATAGAAGATATGCTCTTCCGGTTTGAAGATATTCTATTTAAATTGTTATCGTGAGAGCATACGAGAAAACCGTCTTTGGTTTTTCTGATATCTATTTCAATAGCATCACTGTTTAATTTCCAAGCCAAACTATAAGCAGCTAAAGTATTTTCAGGCGCCTTGTAAGAGGCGCCTCTATGAGCTATGACTAACGGGCTTTTAGTCCCAACTGAGTGCGCCACCAGTTTGATACTCGATGACTCTTGTCTCGAAAAAGTTTTTCTCTTTCCTTAAATCCATTATTTCGGACATCCAAGGGAAAGGATTTGTTGCGTTAGGGAACTCTTCGGTTAAGCCAATTTGAGTTAATCTTCTGTTAGCAATAAACCTTAGGTACTCAGCCATCATATCTGAATTCATTCCAAGAATTCCAGTAGGCATAGTGTCTTTGGCATATTCTATTTCTAATGCAGTACCTTGAAGAATCATTTCGGCTGCTTCTTCTTGCATGGCCTCATCCCATAGTTGAGGATTTTCAAGTTTAATTTGATTAATCATATCAATACCAAAATTAACATGCATTGATTCATCTCTTAAAATGTATTGAAACTGTTCGGCTGTTCCAGTCATTTTATTTCTATTTCCCATGGACAGTATTTGAGTAAATCCACAGTAGAAGAAAATTCCTTCCAAGACACAATAAAACGCAATTAAATTTCTTAGCAGAGTTTTATCGTCTTCTAAGGTGCCTGTTTTGAAATTTTCATCTGCCATTGAGTTTGTAAATGGCAAAGCCCAAGCTGCTTTTCGTGCCACCGAAGGAACTTCTTTATACATATTAAAGATTTCTCCTTCGTCCATTCCTAACGACTCGATCACATATTGATAAGCGTGAGTATGAATAGCTTCTTCTAGGGCTTGTCTAAGAAGATACTGTCTACATTCAGGGTTCGTTATTTGCTTGTAAACACTCAAAACAATATTGTTTGCAACTAAAGAATCAGCAGTAGAAAAGAAACCTAGGTTTCTCATGACTATTCTTCTTTCGTCTTCAGTCAAACCATCATTACTTTTCCACAAAGCCACGTCTGCAGTCATATTAATCTCTTGGGGCATCCAA
>Ga0207916_1000052_pt1 | contig 18672 bp, 14 predicted proteins | sample DeeseametaMP1141_FD_184194 | JGI IMG/M metagenome (GOLD analysis project Ga0207916, IMG submission 184194) | Marine microbial communities from the Deep Indian Ocean - MP1141 (SPAdes) | ecosystem: Environmental > Aquatic > Marine > Oceanic | place: South Indian Ocean | collected 2011-03-05 | reverse complement strand
ATTTATCCATACAGACGATGTTCCTGTGTTGCTATTTTTTGTAGGAGCAATATATCTATTTGTTAAAAGTAAGAATTTTTCGTTAATAATTGAAAAATACATGTATTTTCTGTTTTTTATTTTTTATCTAATTGTTCAAAATCTTTTTGTCAAAGGTGAATTCTTACACTCTGAAATATTACGTTTTGGATTTTATCTATTAATTTTTATATTTATATCAACATTTGGACAAAAAAATTATATAAATACTTTCCCGTACTACCTATTTTTATTTTTAACTTCGTTTTCAATGATTTCATATCTATTTTCAATAAACCTTGGTAAAGATATATACGAGACATGGAATATTGGCATTAACCTAAGTGACATAGATTATATCAAAGGTAGAACAAATGGATTTCAAGCAGGGGGTCCAAATAGCTTCGCTGATTTAATTACCATAACCGCTGTCTATTCAATGTTTAGAATGGATAAAAAGTACTTACAAGTCATTATTCCATTTTCAATTGTTGGCTGTTTTTTTACTTACTCTCGTTTCTCTTTACTTATATTGGTTCTATTTATATTTTTGAGGATCAGCATCGAAAATAAAAAGTCCACTGGATTACTGCTCTTAATTGGTTCATTATTGATATGCGTCAATTTTGGATTAGTTGAAAGATTTTCTCAAGATGATAATAGCGGAGTCCAAGACAGGGTTGAGATGCAATCAGGAACATTAGAGTTTGTAGCTGATGATTCTCTTGTAAATAATATTTTTGGAAGAGGATTTGATACTTTTGTAGTGAAAGGCAATCAAGTGCTTGATTCAAAAAATTTTGATGATAATCCTTTCTCCTATGGTCCACATAATTCATACTTATTTATATTTTTAAATTATGGGATTATCGGTCTTTTATTATTTATATTGATTTTTAAAGATCTTATATTAAATCTTGTAAAATTTAGAGATTTTAAAAATTACTCACCCAACTTGATGGCTGTTATAGCATTTCTTGTTTTAAGTCTATCTAGTGATCTGTTACAAAATCATTCTGTATCTTGGTTTTTTTATTTTAGCTACTTCTTGTATCTGAATGAGAAAGAGAATTCTTGATTTTGAAATACTCTTTTATTAGAAATCTTCAACATATACTATATTTAAGATGAATATTTTAGTTGTAGGTGGTGCTGGATACGTTGGTGGAGGAATCGTTGATAAGCTTTCAAAAGATCATGAAGTTACCGTTTATGATTCTTTAATTTATGAAACTTCATACCGTAAGAAAGTAAATTTTATTCTTGGTGACATAAGAGATTCTTCAAAATTAAATAGTATTTTAAGCGACTTTGATGTTGTAGTTTGGCTAGCAGCATTAGTAGGTGATGGAGCGTGTGCTATTAACCCAGAACTAACTCATGAAATTAATACAGAAAGTGTTAAAAATCTTGTTCAAAATTTTGATAAAAGAATTGTGTTTTTGTCAACCTGTTCAGTTTATGGGGCTCAAGATGGAATCTTGACTGAGGCCTCAGACACAAATCCACTATCTGAATATGCATCATCTAAATTAAAAGCTGAAGAGCATCTCAAAGATTCAAATGCTCTTATTTTTAGGCTTGGAACTCTTTTTGGCATAAGCGATGAATTTTCACGTGTTCGACTTGATTTAGTTGTCAATATTCTTACAGCCAAAGCACTTATTGATAAAAAAATAAGTGTGTTTGGTGGAGATCAATGGAGACCACTCCTACATGTAAATGATGTCTCAAACGCAATAAGTCACTGTTTAAACACCGATGTAACTGGAATATATAATCTTCACTACAAGAATTATAAAATTATAGACATAGCAAAAGAGATAGAAAAAAAAGTAAAAGATGTTGAAGTAGAGGTAACGCCTATGAGCTTTGAGGATGCAAGAAACTATCAAGTATCTAGTCAAAAATTACTTGATGAGACTGGTTTTGAAGCTTCAATAGAACTTATTAAGGGCGTTAATGAAATATATGATCTAATTTTTCATAATAGGATAAAAGACATTACTGATCCTAGGTATTCAAATCAAAACTTTTTGCAAAAGTTTGGGGTATCTTGAATATAAAAAGATATGAAAGAGGATTTTCTGAAGATCACAGAGGTAGTGTTGAGTTTTTTAATGAATTAAATCTAAGTGAATATAAAAGATTTTATACAGTAACAAATCCAAAAATAGGAACTGTAAGAGCATGGCATGGGCATAAAAAAGAAAAAAAACTCATCAAGATATTATCAGGAAATTTTTTGATTGGTGTCATCAAAATAGACGATTGGGAAAATCCCAATAAGACATTGAAGCCAGAGATGATTGAAATGAATGTAAATTCAGATTTATTGTCAATTCCGGAGGGATATGCAAATGGAGCCATGAACCTTGAAGAAAATAGTAAAATTATGTATTTTTCTTCTTCAAGCTTAGAAGATTCTCTTAATGACGATTATCGCTTTGATTCAAAATATTGGGATCCTTGGACAAGTAATGGGGGTGAATTATTTGAGTAACATCTTAATCCTTGGTTCTACTGGTATGTTAGGAAAGATGGTTTCATTAGTTTTTTCTGAATATTCCGATGACAATTTATTTTTTACATCACGTTCAAAAAATAAATTCAATAATGAATTGAATGGCGAAAAGATTATTTTTAATCCGAATAACGATAACTTTGATGATTTATGTGAGAAAATAAACCCTAATTTTGTCATAAATTGTATCGGTGCAATTAAACCAACAATTACGGAAAAAAAAGAATCAATTAATAACGCAATCTCGATAAATTCCTTCTTTCCGCTTAAAATTTCAAAAAAAAGTGCCGATTTGAGTTTTAACTATATTCAAATTGGGACGGACTGTGTATTTTCTGGATTAGAAGGGGGATACATTGAAACGTCTACAACTGACGCAACAGATGTATATGGGAAAACAAAAATTGTGGGAGAAATATCTAGTAAAAACAAAACGTTAATACGTTCAAGCATTGTTGGACCAGAAAGCGGAAGAGGAATGTCTTTGCTTAATTGGTTCTTAAAAACAGAAGAACCAGAAGTTAATGGATTTACAGACCACGAATGGAATGGCGTCACTACTTTAAATTTTGCAAAAATTGTTTTAGGTATAACAAAAAATGAACAAACTGGAATAAAATTACAACACTTGGTACCAAGTGACAGGGTAAACAAATATGAGTTGCTTTTACTTTTCCAAGAATTCTTTTCAAAGGAAGTAAAAATAAATGATGTTGTATCAGAGAACAAAGTTGATAGAACTTTAGACACAATTGATCCATTAGCTAATCAAGAACTCTGGAAAATGGGTGGTTATATGGAAATTCCATCTATAAGAGAAAATATTTCTGAGTTGGCAGATTTCAAAGGAACAAAAAAAATATTGGAGTTCAAATGAAAGATCTTGCAATCATTCTAGGAATAAGGCCAGACGTTATAAGAGCAAGTAAAATAATCAAACTTTTATCTGAAAACAACAATATTACTTTTGATTTTATTTGGTCAGGCCAGCATTATTCGGAGAACATGAAAGATGTTTTCTTCAAGCAACTTAATGTACCAGAACCAGATGTTGAATTTGAAATCGATACTACAAGTGATGCTTCCACAGTCTCATCGGTAATCAAAAATACATTCAATCATCTGGAAAACAATAGTTATAAAGCTGTAGTTTTTCTAGGTGATACTAATACGGTAATGGGGAGTATTGGTGCTGCACAGCAAAATGTCCCAATTGTCCATATTGAAGGATGTATGCGTTCATACGATTGGAGAATGCCAGAAGAAAAATATAGAAAAACTATAGATCACTTGTCAGACAGGATATATGCATATCTTGATTCATATAAATTGCAGGGCCTTAATGAGGGAATTTCTGAAGATATCATCAAAGTTACTGGAAACCCAATAGTTGATATTATTCAAGAAAATCAAAGCATTTTTGACTCTGGATATGAAACTTTAGATAGTAAGGTTTTAGATTTTACAGGGGAGGGTGAATTCTTATTGGCTACATCTCATAGGAGAGAGAATATCTTAAATTTAGATTCTCTAAATAATATTGTAAATTTATTTAATTCTTCTGATATGAAAATAGTATTTCCTGCAGGATATAAAACTCAGGAAATGCTGGAATCATATGATTTAAAACTTAATTCAAACGTTTTGATGATTGATCCCTTAGGGTATCTCGAATTTATGTATCTTTTAAAGAAATCTACTTTTGTTATGAGTGATTCTGGAACAGTGGTTGAAGAAGCCTGCATTATGAATGTACCGTCTATTCAAATGAGATACTCTACAGAACGTCCTGAAGTATATGATGTTGGTGCTTCTATAAAATTTGATCCTTCCTCAAAAATAAGTGACTTTCAAGGCTACATAGATAAAGTCGTGAAATTAGTAGATACAAAATGGGAGCAACCATTTGGAGATGGAAAAGCATCAAATAATATTGTTGATGATCTTTTAGAGTTATCTGATTCAAACAGTTTTCATAAACACAACAAAGAAAATTATCCATTTGACATTTCAAATTCATTTAAAGAATGAAGAAAATTTTATTTCACTCTTTAACAATACCTCCAGACAACGTCTCAACAGGAATGTTAGTTGCTGAGATAGCAGATGGTTTTAAAGAAATGGGTGTTGATGTCGAGATATTGGCAAGTTCACCCCAATATAATATTGAAAATAATGACAACTCAACTTTAGATAAATACTACACATCATCATATAAAGACATAAACATAACACATATAAATTCATCAAACAGGAGCTTCAATAAGGTAACAAGATTTTTTCAATGGATAACATTTCACTATCAAACAATTAAATTTTTATCTAAGAACAAAAAAAATTACTCTCATATTTTCATATTTAGTTATCCACCAACCATGAATTTGGTTGTAATTTATATTAAGAAATTTTTAAAAATTAAAGTCACATACTCATGCTGGGAACTTTATCCAGAAATTGCTAACAAAACATTTAAAACTAATTCTGGAATTTTATTTAATATTTTTAAAAAAATTGATTCTTATGCAATGAAACTTGCTGATAATTTGGTTGTAAACTCTTCAGAATTAAAAACATATCTAATTAACAATCGTGGATTAAAAGATAAAGAAATTAAATCAATTTATCACTTTTCACCCTATGAAATATCTAACGAAAATCCAAAACTAGATAAAAAAATAATTTTGTATGCTGGCAATATGGGAAAGCCACAAAATATTAAAGAATTTATCAATACATTTAATTCAATTAAAGAGGTGAATTGGAAATTAGAATTTTTTGGTGCAGGAGAAGAATTTGATTCGATTAAGGATTTAGAGAATGAGCAATTAAGTGTTTTTGAACATTTGCCAAGAAATGAATTGTACGAGAAAACAAAAGATATTCCTGTGGCACTTATTTCGTTAGATAAAGACATTACTGTAGAAGGCTTTCCTGGAAAAACTTTTGATTATCTTTCAATGAATAAAGTTCTGTTATGTTTTGCCAATAGTGACTCTGCAGTTTCAAAATTTATTGATAAATTTGAACTAGGCTTTACTATCGACCCAAATGATAAAACCTCTATGGGAACTATATTTGATAAACTAAATGATCAATCACTACTTTTGAATTATCAAAAAAACATAAACAATCTCAATAAAAATATTCTAAATAAATCGAAGGTAGTTGAGGATTACTACTCCCTAATTTAATTTGCCCCTTTTCTTGAAATAACAGAGATAATTGTCTGAAAAAGTATTTTAAAATCAAGGAAAAAGTTGTAGTTTTCTACATACTCAATATCCCAATAAAGCCTCTCTTGTAAACTTAAATCTAACCTTCCTTGGACTTGTGCGAGACCAGTTATTCCAGGCCTAACTGAATTTCTCTTTTTTTGATATTCGCCAAGTAGTTTTGACTCATAAACAACTAACGGTCTAGGGCCAACAGTAGACATTTCTCCTTTTACAACATTTATTACATTAGGCAGTTCATCTAGGGATGTCTTTCTTAAAAAAAGACCAATTTTGGTTATTCTGTCATCGTTTTCAATTCTTATTGGATTTCCCGGCTCTAAGGAGGGCTCAATTGTTTCGTCATCAGCTAATTTTTTATAGTGCTCTTGATGTAAATCCTCGTCAGAGCTTTCATCCATAGTTCTAAATTTAAATAATCTAAAAATCTTACCGTTTTTACCAACTCTTTCTTGGATATATATTGCTGGATAACCATCTGAAAAAATTATCAATAGATAAATTATTGGAAAAAAGAATAAAAAAACTGGAATAAGAAAAACCATAATTGTAATGTCAAAAATTATTTTCATACAATATTTACTCTAAACTATTCAAATTAATTTACTTGAATAAAAAATATAACATTAGAGTTAGAGAAATGTGTGGAATTGGTGGAATTGTTAGCACTAACAATTCTAAAATCGACCAAAATATTGCAAATAATATGAAAGTCTCCCTGGAACACAGGGGACCCGATCATTCTTCCATTAATTATATTTCAGATTCACAATGTTTTATACACAGCAGGCTTTCAATTATTGATTTAGACTCCAGATCAAATCAACCCTATCAGGACGAAGAGAAAAGATATACGATTGTCTTTAACGGCGAAATCTATAACTTCAAAGAAATTAGAACCGAATTAGAAAGTAAAGGTATAAAATTTTCAACAGAAGGCGATACAGAGGTATTACTGAAAGGATATATAGAATATAAAGCTGAAATATTGGAAAAATTAAGAGGCCAATTTGCTTTCGCTATTCATGATGCAATGACGAATTCCATCTTTTTAGCCAGAGATAGAATTGGAATCAAACCTTTATACTTTGCAAAGAGTGAAGATTGGTTCATCTTCTCTTCAGAGTTAAAAACTATAGAGCAATCAAATTTAATTCCATTTGAACCTGATATTGAGTCTTATATTGCATACCTAAGGCATCTTTGTGTTCCGATGAATAGGACAGGAAATTTAAACATTTCAAAAGTACAACCTGGAGAGTACATAGAATTTTTCTCAGACAACTCTATAAAATCAAATCAATATTGGGATCCCTTTGTTATTGAAGTTAATAATGATATCTCAGAAGATGAAGCGATTAAAAATATAGATAGATTATTAACCGAATCTGTTGAGTACAGGAAAGTAAGTGACGTTGAGGTTGGATTATTTCTATCTGGAGGGCTTGACTCATCTTTGATCGGTAAGCTCATGAAACAAAATGAAAAAGCCGGACTTAAAGGATTCAACATCGATTTTGAAGATCATTTTCCTGGATATGAAGGAGAATTAAATGAAGCAAAATTTGCAGCATCTAATAACGACATAGATTTAATTGAAGAGAATATTTCATATAAAGAATTTCAAGATCTTCTGAATAATTATTCATTCTATCAAGACGATTTAGTTGGAGATGAGGTAGGAATTCCACTTTATTTTCTAGGTAAGAAAACAAGAAGTAAGAACATTAAGGTCGTTCAAGTTGGAGAAGGTGCAGATGAATTATTCTATGGATATGATCATTGGAATAGATTTCTCAACTTGAATAGATATTTAAAACCTTTATTTAAATCAACAAAAAAATACTCGAGTTTTAAGAATCATAGATTAAATTTACTAAGCAATATTTTCTTCAACAGAACTTCCTTTGCAGGTGGAGCATTGGGTTTTAATTTGAAAGAACTAGATAGCTTAATAGTCAATGGCTTACCAAATGATTCTGATTTGATATATTATGCTGACAATAAATGGTCAGAATATTTTTCAAATAAAGGATCAAAAATTTCTAAGTGGATGACTTTAATTGATTTAAAAATTAGACTTCCAGAACTTTTACTTATGAGAATGGATAAGCTTGTAATGCAATCTGCTGTTGAGGCAAGAGTGCCTTTTCTTGACCATAAATTAGTAGAATACGTACTTTCCTTGCCAGAAGATATACTAATTGACTTATCTAATACAAAAAGTCTTCTTAAAAAGGTTGCTTCAAAATATTTACCTAAACAGATCATTAATAGAAAAAAACAAGGATTCAGGGCTCCTATAGGTGAGTGGATTAAGAAAGATGAGGAAAAATTCCATGAATCTGTGCAACAGTTCAATTCTCTAGTAAATTTATTTAATGAAAGAGAATTAAACCAAATCCTAAGTGGAAAGGATTATCAAAAAAAATGGTATTTAATTAATCTTTCAAATTGGCATTTAGCAAGGGTTGCGAATTGATAAAAAATTGGAAAGAAAACACAGTTTATATATCGCTTATGCAATTAACTCTTTTAGGAGTTAATTTTTTTTTAATCACAATAATCAGCAGAGAATATGGAGCAGAAATATATGGTGAATATGCCGCTTCAAAAAGTCTTTCAGTTCTAATTGGAACAGCAACTGTATTATCTTTAGCATTAGTTGTTACAAAACTACGAGCTCAAAATGTTTACTTTAAAAAATCTCTTTTTTCTAACTCATATTTTCTTGTTTTAAGAAATCTTTCTCTAGCATTGGCAGTAATTTTTCCATTAACAATTTTATTTGGTAGGGATTATCCATTATCTGCAATTTTTCTTATTGGTTTTGTTTTTAATGAAATGATTCATATTGCATTTGCATATTTTCAAGCAGATGGAAATTTTGTTACTACATCAAAACAAATAATCGCAAGAACCGTTCTTTATGGATTTGGAGCCTGGTTTATTGTGATAAATGGTCTACAAATAATATGGGTCGTAATTTACCAGTCAGCCATTTTATTTGTATTTTTTTTAGTTGCCCATTTTTCCGTACCAAAAACAGAGAAAGTCAAAGATAAAGATCAAGAAAAGTCAACAAGAAAAGAGCTTAATAGTTCTGGAAGAAAAATGGTTCTTACAACATTTTCTAGTGCTTTGATTTCAGAATTAGATATAGTTTTGTTAGGTTTATTTTATTTTGGTCCTGCATTAGGTGTCTTAGCTTGGTCCAGAAGAATATTAGAAATTATTTTTCAACTCTTAGCTGCAAGTCTTGATATATTATTTCCAGAATTATCACGGGCAAAAGATAAAAATGAAATTCAAAATATAAGAGATCGTTTAAAGAGAGTATTCTTTTTTTCATTCATTATTCCAATTACTTTTTATTTATTAAAAGATACTGCAGGAAATATTCTTGTATCACTTCTTGGTGAAGAGTTCAGAGACGTCTCTTTTCAAACTTCTTTAATTCTTTTTTCATTACCTTTAATGGTTTGGTCTAGAATCAATATTATTTTTTCTAGGGCTTTAGGTTTTGAAGTAAATATAACAAAAATTATTATTTCAGCATCTATAATTTCATATCTTGTTTATTTTTCGCTTCACAACTTGAATATATCCAATCCAGCAATTCTTTCAATTATTACATCACAAACAATTATTTCAATAGTGACTTCATACAGTTTTAGGAAATCTAATGCTTAAACTTTTTTTACAAAGAATAAGATTAAAATTAAGAAACTTATTCGCAAAGAAAATAGTTATCCCCGCAGATTTTAAATCTTTTGAATACGCGATTCCAAAATATCATGAGTTATTGGTTTCTTATTTATTGTTAAATACAGATTACGAAATTAATTATTCTAAAAAAATATTTGGTAAGGAAACCGATAATTTAGTAACTTCTATAGATATTTTTAGTGAAACTGATTTCAAATCACATAATAAATTTATTCCTGCTTATTTTGACAAAGGTGATGTAAAAGTCCCATATGAGGCCTCAAGGCTTCAGTTTTTACAAAAATTAGATTTATTGTCTGTTTTGAAAAAAGATCATGATTTAAACGAAAATGTAGACATTAACAATTTTCCCTTAATTTATTGGAATAGTCCTATGGATGTGGCAATTAGAAATATTAATCTTATTTTTCATAGAAATTTTTTAGAGAAAAATGACTTAGATTCAAAAATTCTGGGAAATAATAAAGATTTAATTGATACATATATAAGCCAACACTACCAATTCATTACCGAAAATCTTGAAAACCATGGAAATGTTGTTGGAAATCATTATTTAATTGAACTATGTTCAATAATTTTGACGCTAGCAACATATAAATTTGACGGGCATGAAGATGAAACTATTTATTATTTGAACGAGCTTAACAAAGAATTAAATAGACAATTTTACAAAGATGGAACTAATTTTGAAGGTTCATCCCACTATTCTGCATTTGTTACAGAAGCATTAATTATTTTTAAACTTTCGTTAGATGAACTTCAGCCTGATTCACCATTACTAGAATTGATTCAAAAAAAAGTATCTTCAAATAGAAATTTATTAAATTTACTTATGATTAATGGAGAATTGTCTCAGATTGGCGACAATGATTCCGGTAGACTTTTTTATTTTTACCATGATGAAGATAACCCACTAAAAATGAATTGGTTAATAAATCTCATTGATCATTTTTACAGTTTTGAAAATAAAAATACCACTGAAATACCAAATCTAAAAAATGATGCTGTAGATTTAACTGCTTATTCAAGGGTTGACCACCCTTTAATAAAAATATTTAAAAATGATTTCAATCTTTATTCATATCCTGATTTTGGTATTTATATTTGGCGTAATGACGAGGGGTCAGAGTACTTTAGTATCAGGTGTGGTCAAATAGGACAAAATAGTGTTGGTGGACATTCTCATTATGACCAGCTTTCAATTGAATGTTTTGCCGCTAACAAATGGATAGCAAGAGATCCAGGAACTGGAACGTATACTGATGATATTAAAACAAGAAATGAATTTAGATCAATGAAATTTCATTGGGGACCAAATGCTGATATAGAATTTCCAAAAGAATCAGAGTTTGATTGTTTTAAGCTTAACTATATGGAAGATGGTAAAGTGTTATCTTTGGATAAAAATAATTTTTTAGGTAGTGCAATTTTTAACGGAAATAAGATTTATAGGAAAATTGTAATTGAAAATGGAAATATACTAATAAGTGATTTTTCTAATGACACTAATTTAAAACCATATGAAAATTGGGGAGAATTAAATGAAGGAGTTAAATTTAAATTCTCGAAAGGATACAAACGTATAAATTGAAAACAAAAAAAATTACTCCACTTTTTTTTCTTTTTTTAATTGGTATATTCTTCGAAAGTCTTGATGCTTTTAGTTTATTTTCAATACCTTTGCCTTGGATAGGAATCTCAATTTTTATATTTATTTATATAATTTATTATTTTTTTGGTTTTGAAATTGAATTTAATCATTTCGATTCATTGAGAATCTTACTTCTTTATTTTGTTTCTATTACTTTAATTAGAGCTGTCTCATACAGCCCTGATCTACCTGAATTTGCTACTTCTACATTCACTCAATATATTTCACTTAGACTTATTAAGCTACTTGGATTTATTGCAGTTATTTGGTTTGTCTACACTTTAAATAATTATTTTGAACGAGATACGATTATAAAGTTTATTTCTTTTATCGGGATTTTTGTTTCTGTTATGTCTCTAATATCATATTTTTCATATATATTTGATTTTCAGGACTTTTCAAGAAATAGACCTGGTTCTGGAGGTTGGTCACAACCAATTAAGAGAGCATGTTCCATCCTGAGAAACTATGGGACTTTTAGAGAGCCAAGTTTCTTGGCAGTATGGCTAGCACCAATCATCCCTTTAAATTTTTATTTGGCGAGAAAACAATCAATTTGGTATGGATTGTCACTATTACCAATTTTTGCAATTATTTTATCAAGAAGCTTAACAGGTGTAATTAGCTTGATTATTGCGATCGTTGCTACAACTCTTTTATGGACAATAAAAAATAAAAATTTTGATTTTTTATTTATTATTCCAATCATTTTTTTATTATTTTCTAGTTTTATAGGAAATAGCATCGGTTATAAATTTCCAGCATTAGATCCTTCAATGTGCCCACCAGAATCTCCTGACAAATGTAACTGTTCATTATACGACGATGAGTTAGATGAAGCTAAAAATTCAGAAAGTGTAACAAAAAGTATATTCGAGAGAATCACTTTAATCACAAGGGGAGGGTTAGATGGTTTCGAAAATATTTCTATATTAAATGAATATATATCTAACGAAAATCTTCAAATATTCGGACAAGGATTAGGCATTGCCAATTTAAATTTCTCACCAACATTTGATGATTTAACAAAGAAAAATATAAATGGAGAAAGTATTTATAGAAATCCAGGTCAGGTTGTCTCATTTAATAATTTATATACAAATATTTATTTTTCTGCAGGCCTTATAGGCTTATTATGGTTTCTTATATTCATATCGAACGTTTTGAAAAAACTTTTTAAGAGAGGGAATCAATATACTTTCTATATCTTTTCAAATTTAATAGTAATCTTGTTAATGTTTTTCTTTCAAGCAGAGGAATTAAGCACGATGCTAGCAATCTCACTAGGTTTGATGCTTTTAGAATTTAAAAATGAAACAGTATAAAAAAATATTAATAGTTACTCATCAATACTTACCACATGTAAGTCCTAGAACAACACGTTGGAAATTATTAGTAGAAGAACTTATCAGTAAAGGACATGAAGTAACTATTTTGACTGGGATGTATCCAGATTTCGATAAAAATAATGTTAAGATACTCTATTTTGGAAATAAAAATAATATAAATGTTGTTTCAAATCTTAGAGCAAAATCAAAACAAGTCAGCTCTGGAGAATCAATTAAAAAATTTTTTTATGGAAGTTTGAAAAAAATATATCGATTTTTCATCAATTATCTTGCTTGGCCTGATTATTCCATGTTTTGGGTTTATCAAATTTATAAGAATAGAAATAATATTCCCAAAGATTATGATGTGATTATATCTGTAAGCTTGCCCTTTTCTTCCCACATTGCTGCTTACATAATCAATAAAAAGATTAATAAACAATGGATTATGGATATTGGTGATCCGTTTACATTAAAAGTTGATGCACCAGAAAATAACAGATTTCTTTATTCAGGCCTTAATAAACGATATGAAAAAAGATTTTACTCTAAAGCAGAAAAGATATTATTCACACACCAAGATGCATTGAGCAATCACAAGAAATTTTTTAATATACCAAGCAGTAAATTAATTGTTGCAAGCCCTATTAGTAATTTTGATAATGATCTTTTCAAAAAAACCTTGTCCTATAATTATTCAACTCGACCAATAAAAATATCTTATTTTGGAATATTCACTAAGGGTGTGAGGTCGCCAAATTCATTCTTAGATTTAGTTAAAAAAAATAATGATTTTGAATTTTCATGGTATGTAAATGAGGATTCTGAAAAAATAATAAAGTCATGTGACATAAGTTCAAATAAACATAATTTTTATTCCCATGTTTCAAGAGAAGATGCACAGCAACTTATGGTAAATTCCGCACATTGTTTACTATCCATTGGAAATAAAAATCCAAATCAAATTCCAAGTAAAGTTATTGAATATTTAGCTACAGGAAAGCCAATCATTCACTTCACAGAAATTGATGACGACCCCGTTATCAATTTAAGTAATGAATTCCATAACTTAGTTATTTTAAATAAAAGCGATGATGAAAAAAAACTCTCTTTATTAATTGAGGAAATGTTCAATAAAATTGAAAAATTTGATACAGATAGATTTATTAATAATTATACGGCCGAATCAATAATTGATAATTTAGATATTCTCTAAGACTATTTTCCAGTTCTCTGAATAATTTAATGTATCTATTGTTTCTATACTTGAAGATTTTGCTTCTTCAATTTTTTTTAGTGCATCATTTGGATCATTGATATTATATAAAAATATACTCTCTGGACTGAAGTATTGGGTATAAGAGCTAAGAGGAGCAACCACTTTTAAACCAAGGTTCTGTGCTTCGTAAAGTGGTAAGCCCACGGTTTCATGCTCACTTGCATGAAAATAAATCTCACTATCTGATAATACTTTTAAAGTCTCATCATGAGTCTCTGTATTTGCAATGTTAAAACTCTCCGTATCTTTAGGTGGGTTTATAACTGTAATCTTTTCCTTATCTGGCAATTTACTCAGTACATTCTTCATAAAATTGTAATTCTTATTTTCAACATCACTACCAAAGAAAACTATGTTTCCACTTTTATTTGATATTTCGACTTGTGAAGTTTTTGTTTCACCGATTTGTATAATTTTTGAATGAAATTTTATATCTATGTCTTCTTTCAGATGATCGAGTTGGATAAGTATAAAGCTTGAGAATTTCATGCTTCTGTTCATCAGTGCTTTAAGAATCATGTTTCTAGTACCTTTTTTTACGAGTGGAAGAATATTTTGAATAAGAACAAATGATTTTTTTAGTGTTTTGAACCCAAAATTGCCAAAATGAATAATTGCATCCGAATTATTGATTTCCTTAAGAATTTTTTTAGGTAAAAAATAATTTAAAAATGGATGAAGGTACCTTTTATTTGTTGTTTTGTAAAACGTAATCTTTTGATCTTCATAAAATTGATTGTTTAAATCCTTATAAAATTCTATCTCTGAATATAAAACGAAGATTTTTGAATCAGTCTTTGAAAAAAAGTCAAAAGATTCAAGGAAGAGTTTTAATCCACCAAGAGATTTTACACCGCAGGCATTTAATACTATTTTTTTCACCAATTCAATAATAGTTGTTCATTAAGCATTAATACTATGACTAAAATCATAAAGTAGTGATAAAAAATTATGACGCAGTATTAGTTGTTGGCACAAGACCAAACTTCATTAAAGCTGCACCTTTACTTGAATTTTTTGAAAAAAATGATGTGAAAACGTTATTTATTCACACAGGACAGCATAAAGACAAAAATATGTCATCAAATATTTTTGAAGATTTAAATATTAGAAAACCAGACATCTTTCTTGATACACCAACAACAAACATCAATAAACAAACGACATATATTGTAGATAAACTAGATACATTATTTGATACAAATAAATCTAAATATGTTGGTGTATTTGGAGATGTAACATCAACTCTTGCAGCAGCTATGTCTACCAAAAATAAAAAAATGGAATTATTTCATGTAGAAGCTGGTTTAAGATCACGAAATATGGATATGCCAGAAGAAAGAAACAGAATTATGGTCGATTCGATAAGCGATTATTTATTTGCACCTTCAGATGGTGCAGTAGAAAATCTCAATTCGGAAAATTTGCCAGCAAAATATATAGGTAATGTTGGAAATATAATGATAGATACGCTCGAAAAAAACCTTGAGCAGATAATTGATACAACAATAACGATTAAAAAGAAATTAAATATCAACACTCAGTATTTTGTAGTAACAATTCATAGGCCATCTAATTTATCTGATGAGAACCTAGAAAATATATTTAATGGACTAAAAACATTCAGTAAAGAATACACAATTATTTTGCCAGCTCATCCTAGGTTAAAGAAATATATTTCGAAAAATAATGTTAAACATGAAAACATATTGATTATTGATCCATTATCTTATATTGACTTTCTTGGCTTGGTAAATGGCTCGGAACTAGTTCTAACTGATTCTGGAGGCCTTCAAGAAGAGACAACTCATTTAAATGTAAAGTGTTTAACTATTAGAAATGAAACTGAAAGACCAATTACTGTATCTGAAGGAACAAATAAAGTAATTGGAGTTGATACAGAAATAATAATTTCTGAAATAAACAACGCTATTGAGAGTAAACTTTCAGTTGGTAAGAAAATAAAATTTTGGGATGGAGAAACATCCTCAAGAATATATAAAGAATTATTTGAATAATATGAGTGAATTTAAATACGATTTAGGAATATTAGGGTTAGGGTACGTTGGGCTTCCATTGGCTATCTATTCGATTGAGGGCGGATTAAAAGTTTTTGGATATGATATAAACTCTGAAAAAGTCTCGAAACTTAATAATGGTCAATCACCAATTGAGGATATTAGTGATGAGACTCTTAAAAAATCATTAAAATCTAATCTTACATTTTCAGATGATTCATCAACATTGGCGGAATGTGAACATATTGTGATAAGCGTTCCAACACCCTTGACCGATTTCAAGCCAGATCTAAGTTATGTTATAAGTGCAGCAAAAGAAATTGCAAAAAATATTGTAAAAGGGCAAGTAATAATCTTAGAGTCAACCACTTATCCGGGAACAACTACAGAAGTACTCATTCCAGAGATTGAAAAAACCACAGATCTTGTAGTTGGTGAAGATATATTCGTTGGATATTCTCCAGAAAGAATTGATCCAGGAAACAAAGAATGGAATTTTAAAAACACTCCAAAAGTAATAAGTGGTATAAATGAAAAATCACTCAATAAAATTAAATCATTTTACGAGCAAATAATTGAAGTCGTAGTTGTTACCTCTGGTACGAAAGAAGCTGAAATGGTAAAACTACTTGAGAACACTTATAGACAGGTCAATATTGCATTAATAAATGAGTTAGCAATTTTGTGCAACATGTTAGATATTGATATTTGGGAAGTTGTCGATGCTGCAAAAACGAAACCATTTGGTTTTGAGTCATTTAGACCTGGACCCGGTGTAGGAGGTCATTGTATACCTATTGATCCGAAATATCTTTCATTTAAAACAAGACAAATTGGTAAACCAGTAAGATTTGTAGAGCTTGCACAAGAAATAAACAACTCAATGCCTTCATATGTCGTTAATAGAATTATCGAAAGAATGAATATTTTAGGAAAACCAATGAAGGGTTCAAAAATTTTGATACTAGGAGTTGCATATAAGAAAGATATAAGCGACACACGAGAATCTCCGGCCATAGATGTAATTGAAAACTTTCTTGCAAAAGGAGTAGAGATAGCATTTTATGATCCATTTGTTGATAATTTGAAAGTCAATAATTTAGATATAAAAAAAGAAATAAATTTAAAAAATTTTGATGATTACGATATGCATTTGCTGCACACACCTCATTCTGAATTTGTAAAATTAAATTTATCACAATACAACGTTCCAATATTTGATGCAACAGGCAGTGATTTTATTGATGATGCAGAAAGAATCTAATTTAAAACCTAATTTCGACAATCTATCAAAAACTATTAATACATTAGGCATTGAGTTAGGCAATGTGATAAAACAGCAAGCAGGAACAAAAAATTTCAATTTAGTTGAAGAAATAAGGATTAATTCAAAAAAATATAGAACTTCAAAAAATTATAAATATCTTGATTTAATTTATAAAAAATTAGAAAAACTAAATGAGAATGAAATTTTGATACTTACCAAATCTTTTACCTTATTTTTTTATCTTTCAAATATTTCAGAACAAGTATTTAGAGAAAAATTTAAATACACTATTGATAAAAAAGATATTAAGAACAATAAGAACAATCTTTTGTTCTCCCCAGTTTTTACAGCCCACCCAACGGAAAGTGCAAGACAATCAACATTAAAAAAACTTTACGAAATTGGAAAAATAATCTCAGAAAATAAGTCGACTAATCTTGTTGAAATAAATAATTTGATCACGCAACTATGGTACACGCGAGAAATAAGGTCTATTAAACCGAATCCAATTGATGAAGTAAAAACACTACTTTATTATCTAAATATTTTGTATACAGACGTACATGATGAAATAAATAAAACATTTTATGAAAATGATATTAAACAAAAAAATATTGTTAGATTTGGAACTTGGATTGGTGGTGATAGGGATGGTAATCCTTACGTAACTTTAAAAGTCACTGAGGAAGCTTTAAGGATATATTCAAACCAAATAATTCAGATTTATAAAGATAAAATTATCGAATTATCTGAAAGTTTTAGTATTTCAACTTTATACGCAGACAGTCCAAAAAAATTAATTTCAAAAATAGAGGAGTATTCTAAAATTTTAAATAATGAGTATCGTCATTATACGAAGATAAATTTTGATGAACCTTTTAGAATCTTTCTATCGTTAGTCTTTCATCGTCTCGACAATTTTCAAAAAAACAAGAAAGGCTATACCTCATTCGTTGAATTTCAAAACGATTTAAATTTATTTGAGCAAGAAGTTAGTAGATGTTTTAATGAAAGTTCATTTTCACCTAACTTACGTCAGTTTATTGAATATGTAGATCAATTTAAATTTCATGGTGTTGAGATGGATATTAGAGAAAATGCAAATGTTCTGAACTATAAAACCAAATATGGAAAGGAATATGAGGAATTTTTAAGTCTTCTTAAAAGAATTCCAGAATGGAAAATTCTTTATGGAGATACAGTGATAAATTCTATTATTTTATCTATGACAAAAAACGAAAATGATATTTTAAATTTATTCTCTCTGAGTAGAAAATATATAAAAAATTTCAAAGATATTCCGATGTTAGTGCCTTTATTTGAGGAGATAGAAGATCTTGAAAAATCACATGATATTATTTCCAGACTGTTGAGCAATAAAGATTATCTAAAGCATCTTAATCATTTAGATTCTAAGCAAGAAATTATGCTTGGTTATTCAGATTCTAATAAAGATGGTGGAATCGTAACCTCGCAATGGTCTGTGTATAAATCTCAGATTGCATTGTTTAAAACGGGCAAAGAAAATAATATTGAAATCTCCTTTTTTCATGGCAGGGGAGGAACAATAAGTAGAGGTGGCGGACCTACCTATAATTCTATATTGTCTCAACCAAAGGGAACAA
>Ga0207916_1000043_pt1 | contig 19802 bp, 18 predicted proteins | sample DeeseametaMP1141_FD_184194 | JGI IMG/M metagenome (GOLD analysis project Ga0207916, IMG submission 184194) | Marine microbial communities from the Deep Indian Ocean - MP1141 (SPAdes) | ecosystem: Environmental > Aquatic > Marine > Oceanic | place: South Indian Ocean | collected 2011-03-05 | reverse complement strand
GTTAATACAGCAGGTTGTTATGTACCTGCAGGAAGATATGCTCATATAGCATCTGCAGTAATGAGTGTTACTACAGCTAAAGTTGCTGGTGTTAAAAATATTATTGTTTGCAGCTCACCAAAACCTGGTGTTGGAGTTCATCCTGCTATTGTTTATACCGCTGACTTATGTGGAGCAGATGTAATAATGAATTTAGGTGGAGTTCAGGCTATTGCTGCAATGACTTATGGTCTTTTTGGTAATGCACCTGCTGATATGCTTGTTGGTCCTGGAAATCAATTTGTTGCAGAATCAAAAAGAATTTTATTTGGCAAAGTAGGTATAGATTTATTTGCTGGTCCTACAGAAATTGCAGTTATAGCAGATGAAACAGCAGACCCAGAATTAGTTGCTTTCGATTTAGTTGGACAAGCTGAGCATGGTTACAATTCTCCTGCATGGTTATTTACTACTAGTAAATCATTAGCTGAATATGTAATGAAAAGAGTGCCAGAATTGATTGCAGACTTACCAGACTTACCAAGAGAAAACTCTGGTGCAGCTTGGAGAGACTATGGGGAAGTTATTTTATGCGATACAGACGAAGAAATGGCTAAAATCAGTGATGAATATGCTCCTGAACATTTAGAGATACAGACTAAAAACCTTCAATGGTTTCATGATCGATTAAAAAACTACGGATCATTATTTATTGGAGAAGAAACTACAGTTGCTTATGGTGATAAATGCTCTGGAACAAACCACATTTTACCAACAAAAGGTGCTGGAAAATATACAGGCGGTTTATTTGTCGGAAAATTCATTAAAACATTGAGTTTCCAAAGAATGACAAAGGAATCAACTAAAGAAGTGGGCGCAGCTTGTGCAAGAATTTCAAGATATGAAGGTATGGAAGCTCATGCTCGAACTGGAGATGTAAGACTTAGAAAATACGGATTTTCTAATTAGCTTTAAACTCTAGAAAGCAATAAAATTGTAACACCAATCACAAAAACAACAATACCTAAAATTTCTGTTAACTTTACTTTTTCCTTGAATAAATATTTTGAGGAAAAATAACTAAATAATAATTCAATTTGACCAACTGCTCTGACAAAGGATGCTTGGATTAAGGTGAATGCATAAAACCATGAGAGCGATGCAAAAAAACCTCCAATACCAATTAACATACAGTCGTATTTATCATTATATAGTTTTTTAAACTCTTTTTTTTCAAAGACTAAAAGGTAAATCGTTAAAATAATTGTTGGAATTAATAATCCAAAAAGTAAAGTTGATATTACTTTTTCAAAATTTGAATTAAAATTTTCTAAAGATAATGCAGCAGATCTAAAATAAACAATACTCAGAGCTAAGAATAAACCGGATATTAGTCCAATTAATGTTGTTTTTGAAAATATGTTTTGAAGAAATAATTTTAAATCTTTTATAGATAAAATTATTACACCTAGAGTTGATATTATAATTCCACTTATGCCTAGCTTACTTAATTTTTCATTTAATATTAAGTATTCAAATATAGCAACTTGGACAACTTCTGTTTTACTTAGTGAGGTTCCAACAACAAAATTTGAGAACCTAAACAAGTATAATAATACAAAAGTAAATATTACTTGAAAAATTGATGCTAAAGTTACATTTATTAAAAAGCCTGGTTGATTAAGTATTTCATGAACTACAGAAACTTCTCTGAAATATATAAAAAACAAGATTAATGCTAAAGGTAAAGCAAAAGAAAACCTAACATAAGTAGATGCTATAGTTGAAACATCCTTATTAATTTTTTTTTGAAATGAGGACCTTAAATTCTGAAAAAAAGCCGCAATAACTGTAACAACTATCCAATTCATATTAAATAATTAATGAAACAATAATATTTAAAAAAATTTAAATTCTTCTTCCGTTTTCGTCAAAAATAAAAATATCTTTAGAGTCAAAATTAATCTGATTTTGAAAATCTTCCTGACTAGAAATTTTTGCACTAAGTTCTAAGTTGTCGTTACTCATGTATACAATCTTTTCATTTCCTAAATTTTCAACAAGATCAATTTTAGGTTTAAATTTAAATTGTGATTCATTAGATAAGTTAAAATGCTCAGGTCTTATTCCTAAGAAATATTTCTTTTTATCAAATTTAGTTTTTTCAAAAGTTATTTCATTACCTAAAAACTTAATTTTATTTTCTGAAATTATATTTTCATTGTTTAAAGGTAAAATATTCATTTTTGGAGTTCCAATAAATTGAGCTACAAAAATATTTGCTGGATTGTTGTAAATTTCGTCTGGAGTTCCAACTTGTTCAATATTACCAAGATTTAATATTACAATCCTATCTGCTAAAGTCATTGCCTCTACCTGATCATGGGTAACATAAATCATATTTGTTTTAATTTGATTATGTAATTTAGAAATCTCAACTCTCATTTCTGATCTTAGTGCTGCATCTAAATTTGATAAAGGCTCATCAAATAAAAATATTTTTGGATTTCTTGTTATTGCTCTTCCAATTGCAACTCTTTGTCTCTGTCCCCCTGACAATTGTTTGGGTCTTCTTTCCAACAATTCCTCTATCTTTAGAATTTTTGCTGCCTGCATAACTTTTGTTTGGATTTCTTCTTTAGATCTCTTTTCTATCTTTAACCCGAATGACATATTTTCATAAACATTCATGTGAGGGTAAAGAGCATATGATTGAAACACCATTGCAGTTTGTCGTTTAGAAGGATGTAGATCATTTATTTTTTGATCATTAATAAATATTTCACCTTCATCAATCTGTTCTAAACCTGCGATCATTCTTAACAAAGTTGATTTTCCACATCCAGATGGCCCAACCAGTACAAGAAATTCATCATCCTTGCCGGATAAATTGAAGTCTGTAATAATCTTATTGGAGCCAAAAGATTTATGTACTCCAGTAAATTTTATATTTGCCATTTTAGCCTTTAATATTATCTAAAACATCTATGCCGATTTGTTTTAGAATGTGAAGTATATCAATTGGTACCCAATTTTCACGGATTTTTCCTTCATCATGATGGTAAAAATCCATAACACGCATTGTTAATTTTTGCTTATTTGCCTTATATCCAAGCCAATCATTTGAACCGTAATATGCCTCTAGACTATGCCATCCTGCACATAGAGAAAATTTTCCATCTCCTATCTCGCAGTAATGACCCAGTTTAAAATAATCTCTTTCTGTAAATGATTTTCTAAAAGGTAATTGATGCATATCAATAAACCCCTCTAGTGATCTTGAAGTACCTATTCCACATGGACCATACCAGATCATTTTATCATGCCAATATTCTTTTTGAGGATGATTTAATAATCTATTTTTTAATTCCTCATTTGATAAGTTTTCTTTTTCAGGTTTCAAATTAAGACTTCTATTCATAGAGAGTGCTTGTTTTAAATTAAAATTGGATACCTCCATATTTTTTTCATAAAAATTTACTCCATCAGTATTTATAGGTGGAAGCCAAGCTCCCTCAGAGCCTCTAGATGGATTGATCGAAGATATGCCACACTGTCTTAAAAAATCCATCACATCAATTAAGATATGACTTTCTACTATTTTTGTTTCTTTGAGCTCATGAATTTCACAACATCTAAGATTAATCATTTTATAATTTGGTTTTATTCCTAACCAAGGTTTTATAAAATATCCTGAAAGGACTGAGTATGAACCTACTAAAACCTTGTCTCTAAAAGCACCACCAACAACAATATTCTCTCTTCTTTCAAGATCAGGAAAAGCCTCAAATAAAGGTATAAAGATTTTTTCTTTAAGATTTTTAAGTCCCTCAAATTCATTTATTGGATAAAAACTATTTATCTTTACATCATTTATAAATGCTTCATCCAAATTCTTGTCTATTTCACTTACACCTGATGTAATAATTTTATTAAGATAACCTCGGATTAAATTTTTATTTTGTAAATTTTTTTCTGGTGACAGAATAATGTCTTGAACATTAGTTTTTGTTTTTAGTCCTGTATCAAATTGTTCTATTTGCATATATTTATTTATTGGAAATAATCGTGTATCACAATATTATAATTAAAAAAATATGAATATTAGATTAGCAAAATTTAAAGATTTAATTCCAAGCACTTTACCATTTGTTGAAGGTAAATTAGATGGACACAAAGAAAGAAAAAATTATTCTATTTTAGGTCCAGGTGTCGCAGAAGACGCTGACCAATCAATAAAAATATCTGAACCTCATGGTTTTAATTTAGGTGCAGTATCAGCAAAACCCTTTAATGGATCGGGCTTACATAGCCATTTAACAGCAGAGGTATTCATAATATATTCAGGTAAATGGAGATTTTATTGGGGGTCAGAGGGTAAAGATGAAACGATTTTAAATCCAGGAGACATTATTTCAATGCCAACAAATATGTTTAGAGCATTTGAAAATGCTGGTGATGAAGAAGGCTTAATTTTTGTTGTACTAGGAGGTGATGATCCAGGAATTGTCACTTGGATACCTGAGGTATTAAAGAGAGCAAAAAAGACAGGTATGGCACTTTTAGATGATAATTCATTAATCGACCTAAACATTAAAGCAATACCAAATGGTAGGAGATTATTAGAACCTATATCTAATGATGAAATAAAAAAATTTAATAATTACAAGTTAGATCAATTACAAAGGAATATATCTACTCTTAATAATAGAATTGAAAATGAATTGAATATTGGAGATAATATTAAAATTTCACATATACTAGGAAACATATTTCAAGATAAGTCTATTAATCCAATAATAAAACAAGATACAGGTTTTAGTTTGAGTTGTTTCAAATCAAAAAAAGGCAGAGTTGAAAATTTGATTTTTAATAAACCTACAATACTTTTTTCACAAAAAGGAAATTGGAAAATTGAAATGGAAAATTTATCAAAAGAAATAAATTTTAAAGATACTATTTCAGTTCCATTAGGTGTGAATGTTAATATTGAGATTAATGAAAGCGAAGTTTCATATCTTAATTGTGTATCAAGCATCTAATGAGAGGTTTTGATAAAAAATATAAAGATTTTCCAGACTTTATTTTAAAAATCACAGAACAAATTTGGGAAAATAAAGATGTTGAGTCAATTGGTGACTTTTATACCAATGACATACCTGTTAGATCACCATTTGGTGTTACATATGGAAACAAACCAGTTATAGAAGCAACCTATTCAACTTTAAAAGAATTTCCAAACAGGCAGTTATTAGGTGAAGACGTTATTTGGAATGGAAATGATGAAATAGGATATCACTCATCACATAGAATTTTAAGCAAAGGAACTCATCTTGGAAAAGGTTTTTATGGTGAACCCACTGGTAAAGATATTTATTATAGGGTTATTGCTGATTGTGCTTGTAAGAATAATCAAGTTTATGATGAATGGATCGTTAGAGATCAAGGAGCAATGGTCAGACAGATTGGTTATTCCCCAGAGGAGTTTGCTAGAAAAATGATTGAAAAGGAAGGAGGCGTATCAAATTCAAGTAAATTGTATGATGCTAATTCTGATAAAAATTCAGATTATAAAGCAGAGAGTTATAAAGATGGATCAATCGCTGAGAAATATACGCAGGTTTTAAGTAATATCTTTAATAAAAGTTACGAATATGAAGATTATGACAGAGCTGCAAATTTGTTTTGGCCAGGAAATAAACTTGGTCACGGAAGAGAAGATATTATTGAAAAATGGAATTCCATTAAGAAAATATTCACAAATATAAAATTTAGTATTGAGCATGTTGGATTTTTAGAAGAGCCGGAAAAAAATTCAAGAGTGTCAGTCAGATGGTTTTTAGAAGGAGAACATGCTAATGAAAGTGATGAATATGGTAAAGCATCAAATAAAAAAATATTTATAATGGGTATTAACCATGCTGAATTTAATAATAACTCAATTATTAGAGAATGGGTTTTATTTGATGAAGTTGCTATATGGAAACAAATATTATTGAACCATGGTTAAAATAAAAACTACACATGTTGGTAGCTTACCAAGATCAAACGAACTCTCCAGTCTTCTTGCCTCTAAAGATAATCAAGAAAAAATAGATATTAGCAGCTTTGATGCAGTGGTTAAAAAAAATGTATCTGAAGTTGTAAAAAAGCAAATTAATACCGGAATAGACTCTGTTAGCGATGGAGAAATGTCAAAAATAAGTTACGCAACTTACATTAAAGATAGAGTTGAAGGTTTCTCTGGAGAAAGTGAAAGAAAAGCTCCAAAAGACTTAGATGATTTTCCATCTTTTAAAAAAAAACTTATTCTATCAGGTGGTACTCCAACATATAAAAGACCGTGTTGTACAAGTGAACTTAAAATAAAAGATGAAGATTCAATTAACAAAGATATTCTAAATTTTAAAAAAGCCTTAGAAAAAAATTCACATACTGATGGATTTATGAATTCACCATCTCCAGGAGTTATATGTAATTTTTTACCCAACAAGTTTTATAAAAATGATGATGAGTATCTTGAGAAACTGTCAGATATAATGAAGTTCGAATATGAGAAAATAACTGAGAGCGGCTTATCTATTCAAATTGATTGCCCGGATCTCGCATTATCAAGGCATATGATTTACAAGGAAATTTCAGAAAAAGATTTTTTGGAAAGAGCTAACAAGCATGTGGAAGTTTTAAATAATTCATTATCAAATATAGATCCATCTAAAGTAAGAATGCATATTTGCTGGGGTAATTATGAAGGACCTCATACTCATGATATTGGTTTAGATAAAATAATTGGATTAGCTTTTAAAGCCAATGTTAGTAAATATTTGATAGAGTCTGCTAACCCTAGACATGCTCATGAATGGGAAGTATTTGAAAATATAAAAGTACCCAAAGATAAGATGATTATTCCAGGGGTTATTGAGTCTACTTCTAACTTTATTGAACATCCAGATGTTGTAAAACATAGAATTTTAGCTTTTTCTAGAGTACTAGAGCCAAATCAATTAATGGCAGGAACAGATTGTGGATTTAGTACCTTTGCAGGCTATGGAAATGTAGATGAAGATATTGTTTACAAAAAACTTGAAGCACTTGTCGCAGGTGCTGAACTTGCGTCAAAACAAATCTAATTTTTACTTTTATAAACTTAAGCGTATATGTATATTTTTGGTAAGTAAAACTTATTAATATTAACAAAAGAGAGAATAATATGAAAAAAATACTAGTTACTTTATTGTTTTTACTTTTTGGAACAGTAGCTAACGCTGACTGTAACATTAAAAGTGGATCAATAAATATTTTAGCAAATGATTTTCCTGCTCTAAGAACTTTAGTTGAAACTGCAAAAGAATGTAAAGGAAGTGCTGACTTTAAAGTCACTCACTCAGCTGAACACAACAAAATTGCAGTACCAGCTTTAACAGCAAATCCTTCTGAGTTTTCAGTTAGAGTTGCTGCTAATAGTTCTATAGTTCCATTAATGAATGCTGATTTAATTAGACCAATGAATGATCTAGTTAAAAAATATGGAAAAGGAATTCAAGAGTCACAACTTATTACAATTGATGGAAAAGTAATGGCTGTAGCATTTATGGCTAATACACAACATCTTTATGTAAGAACAGATGTATTACAAGAAAATGGTATTGCTATTCCAAAAACTTACGAGGAAGTTGTAGCGGCTGCTGAAAAAATCAGAGCAGCTGGGAAAATGAAATATCCTTATGCAGCAGCTTACAAAGCAGGTTGGAACCTAGCTGAAGAATTTGTAAACATGTACATTGGTCATGGTGGTGAATTCTTTAAAGATGGTGGTGCACAACCAAACATCAATAATGCTAAAGGTGTTGCAACTTTAAACATGTTAAAAAAACTGGCTGATTTAAGTAACCCTGATTATTTAACGCATGATAGTGAAGCTATCAAAGTTGAGTGGGAATCTGGAAATGTTGCAATTATGACTTTATGGGCATCTAGATCTGGAACATTACTTGACGATGAAGGTGATGCAAAAATAACAGCTGCTACTAAATTAGTTGCTCCTGCAACAGTTGGTGGTGGTAATATTCCTGCAGCAACACTTTGGTGGGACGGATTTACACTTGCTAAAAATAGATCTGACGCAGATGCAGAAGCTTCTTTTAGAGCAATGGCTCATGCAGCATCATCAAAAGAGATGGTTGCAAAAGCTGCTGATCAAGCTGTTTGGTTAGTAGAAGGCTTTGTACCTGGTCCAAAATCTGTTGGAGTAATTGAAGCAGTTAAAATGGGAGCAAAACCTTATCCGATGTTACCACAAATGGGATTAATGCATGGTGCTTTGGGTAGTGAAATTGTTGAGTTTTTGCAAGGAAATGAATCAGCTGAGCAAGCATTGAAAGATGTTGAAGCTGCTTACATCACTAAAGCAAAAGAACAAGGTTTTCTATAAAATATAAATTAATTAAGTGGGGATATAACTATCCCCACTTATAAATTTATCATGCCCAATAGAAGTTTTTTCTGGTTTTTTTTCCCAGCAGGTTTAGCAATGATTTTATTCATTGGGCTACCAATTATTTCAACAGGGATTCAATCTTTTTACGCTCAACATGATCAAATACTCATTGAAGTTAAAAAATGTGATCCATTTGGATGCAAAACATCAGTAGTTGTAGATCAAGAAGCTACTTCAAAAATTAAAGAAGAGAAACCATTAGGAAAATTTAATGGTTTTGGTACATACATTGATAGAAATCACTTGGCATCTGATCAAGTGTCAGAATTTTGGAGTGAGAGTAAATCATTAGGTGAATTTATTGGCAAAGTAGGAAATCTTCCGTTTTACAAAGCTTTAGTATTTACCTTAACCTATTGTGTAATTGTTACACCATGCGTTCTGCTTTTAGGATTTATTATTGCACTAAGTCTAAACGCAATTTCTAGAAAAATTAGAGGTCCCCTTATTTTTGGTACAATTTTACCAATGATTGTAACTCCTTTGGTAGGTTCTCTAGTGTTATTCTGGATGATTGATGCAGAAGGAATTATAGGTGCAAATCTTCAAATATTAATGGATGATCCTTACTTATCTGTTAAATCATCAAAAGCTTTAACTTGGATTACAATTATTATTTATGGAGTTTGGCATCACTCCCCTTTTGCTTTTGTTGTTTTTTATGCAGCACTTCAAACTGTTCCACAAGAACCATTGGAAGCTTCAATTATAGATGGTGCTTCAAGATTTCAAAGAGTTAAACATATAGTTTTACCACATATATATCCTGTAGTTACCTTTGTTGCTTTAATTTCATTAATGGATAATTTTAGAGTATTTGAACCCATCATAGGTTTTAGTGCTGAAGGTAGTGCCCAATCTTTATCTTGGTTGATTTATGATAACTTAGTTAATGAGGAAGTAATTTTATTTGGATCAGCAGCAGCAACATCGATTATGACTATTGTAGGAATTTCAATAATTTTAACGCCAGTTTTACTGAGAACTTGGAAAGAGTTTAGAACAAATAGATAATTATGGATTTTGGATTAGATAAAAAATCAAACAGTTTAAAAACCTTCAACACAATATTTATAGTTATATGGTTGTTACTTGCATGTTTTCCATTTATTTGGACGTTTTGGGGATCCTTTAAAGTCAGAGCTGACTTTTTCTCAAGAGCTGATTGGTGGTATGCAATAACAGCTTTTAATACTTTAATTGAGACTGGCGCTAGATTTACCAAGGAAGCTTATAGTGGAGCGTGGTTTGAAGGTGAATTTTGGAAAGCTTCAAGAAACACAGTAATAGTTACAATTAGTGTTGTCTCAATTTCATTATTTCTTGGCACATTAGGTGCATACGCACTATCCAGATCTACAAAAAATTATGCATTTTGGATTTTAATTATTGCTTTAATTTTTAGAGCAATGCCGCATATAACATTGGTGTCAGGTTATCTATTCCCTTTTTTTCAATTACAAATTTGGGGAATTTTACCAACTACAATTGTAGTTCTTGTTGCAATCAATCAACCTTTTACCTTATGGCTCCTTTATTCATTTTTTAAAACTGTGCCTAAAGAATTAGATGAAAGTGCCTTGATTGATGGTTGTTCATACTTCCAAGCCTTTAGACATATTATAATGCCAGTGATGTGGCCAGGAGTAATCACAGCTGGATTGTTTAGTCTCATGTTAGCTTATAATGACTTTACTGTAACAGCTTTATTGTTAAACCAAGAGAACCACACTATGGTTCCCAAAATTCAAAGTTACCTTGGAACCAATCAGCATGAAGGAAATTTAATGTGGGCTGTATCTGCAGTTGTGTCTGCTACCGCTCCATTATTTCTATTAGTAATGTTTTTTCAAAGACAGGTTATAAGTGGATTAACCGCTGGTGCCATTAAAGGCTAATGACAATCAAAGCAGTCTTATTTGGTTCAATTGGAACAATTATTGAGACCTCTGATATACAAAGAAATTGTTTTAATCAAGCATTTCAAAAAGTAGGATTAAATTGGTACTGGAGTAAAAAAATTTATAAATCAATGTTAAAAAAACCAGGCGGAGAGAAAAGAGTTAGGAAATATAGTTTAGAAAATAATACATCTACTAATGCAAAAAAAATAAGAAATTTAAAAACATTAATATTTAATAATTATTTAAAAAAAAATAAAATAAAACCAAGACCTGGAGTCTTAGATATTATCAGTTACTGTAAGAGAAACAAAATAAAAATAGGATTTGCTACATCTACAACAAAAAATAATATTGATTCAGTTTTTTTATCCACAGTAAAATATCTTAAGAAGAAAGATTTTAATTATATTGGTAATACCACTGGGAATAAAAATACAAAATCAAAATTAGAAGTTTACAAACATTGTTTAAAGAAACTTAAATTAAAAAATGATGAATGTATTGCAATTGAAGATACCGAAATTAGCCTAAAGTCTGCTGTTAAAGCGAAAATTAAATGTATTGCCTTTCCAGGAGATTTTCACACCGATAGTAAGTTCAAAAACTCACAGATTAGGGTAAGAAAGTTAAAAACTGGTTTAATATTTAATTAGAGTGAATTTATTAAATCTGGAGCCATTTTCTTAGATTTTGACGAAAATCTAAGTTTCTTTATTGCTTCTAGGTTTGATTTATCATCACCAACAACTACAAAACCAATCATACCCATATTTTTATGGGGTGTGCACCAGTATGCGTAAATTCCAGGAACTTCAAATTTGTATTCAACATCCTTATTGAATTTTGACTTAAATTTACCAACGCCTTCTGGAACTCCTTTTTTAATAAATTCAACGTTGTGACCTTTGTCTTTAGCTTTCCAAAGAACTGTATCTCCAACGTTTACTCTTACTATCTTTGGCTCAAAAACATTTGACTGTTTATCCAGTCTATTTAACATTTCTACTGTTACATCTGCAGCTAAACCGATATTTGCAAAAAGTGTTGATAATAGAAAGGTAGTGATGATTAAAAATTTATTGTGTGATTTCATATGATGCATATATGCTTTTAAAATAATCTTACAATAAGCAATATCTGTTACAAGTTGACACGGCCTGTAAGAATTAAACTTTTCTTGATAATCTATCTGCTCTTAGTGTTGTAAAAATAATTATAATTAAAAAAGGTATGCAAAGCATATTCATTGTTTTCCAGCTAGTATAACTTAAAACAACACCAGCTGTTAAACTTGCAGTAGCTTGAATTGAAAAAACTATAAAATCATTAAAACCTTGAGCTCTAAACCTTTCTTCTTCTCTATAATTTAATACAAGTAAGCTTGTCCCTGATATAAATAGAAAATTCCATCCAAGTCCTAAAAATATTAATGAAAATAAATAGTTTGTAACTGTTTGATTAAGATAACTCAGAAATATTGTGATTATAAAAAATAATACGCCAAAATACATAATTTTGCTGTGTCCGAATTTTTTAATTAGATTTCCGGTAACTAATGCTGGCAGGAACATGCTAATTATATGTAATTGAATTACAAAACTGGTGCTGTTTAAAGACATATTATCATTAATATGCATGCTTATTGGGGTAGCGGTCATTAAAAAAGACATTACTGCATAAGCAAAAGATGAGGAGACTAAAGCCTGAAGAAACCTTGGTTGAGAAATTAATTCTAAAATTGATCTTCCTCTTGAAATTTTTTTTTTCTCGGTAACTTTCTTTTCATTATAAAAAACTAAAAAAATAATTGATGATAAAGTTAATAATGACAAACATAGATAAGAGCCTACATATAAACCCTCTGAAATTAAATTCTTTCCAAGATTTGCTAGATTAGGACCTAATAAAGCTGACAAAATTCCTGCAAAAAGTAATAAAGAAATGGCTTTTGGAGCCTGTTTTTTATCTACACTTTCAGCTGCTGCAAAACGATATTGATGAGCAAATGCCATCCCAAATCCAAGTGAAAAGCATGAGAATGAATAAAGAATAAAATTTTGTTTCATCACTGCATAGGCTGCCAGTAAAGCAAACAATGAGCTTGTTATGGATGATAATATAAAGCCTTTTTTTCTACCAGTGATACTCATTATTTTGGAAGCAGCTATTATAAAAAGAGCTGTGCCTACAATTGATAACGACATTGGTAAAGTCGACAAAGATTTAATTGGGCTTATGCTAGATCCAATTATTCCACTTAAAAACACTGTTACAGGTGCAACTGAAAATGCGCATGCATTGCTTGCAAATAGCAACCATACATTTTTATTCATTAAGGTATTATACTCTTTTCTTACCTTGAACTACTCTGTCCAATATTAAAGCAACAAATAATATTGCAATACCAGCTAAAATTCCTTGTCCAACATTTGCATATTGAAGTGCCTCAAGTACGTCTTGTCCTAAACCTTTTGCTCCGATCAGTGAAGCTACAACAACCATTGCTAAACTTAACATCACAGTTTGATTTACACCAGCAAGTATTGAAGGTGTCGCCAGTGGTAAATCTACTTTTCTTAACAAATACCATTTGGATGCACCATAAGCTATTGCAGCTTCTCTTATAGTTTCAGGAACGCCTCTTAAACCTAACACTGTAAGTCTAACAACAGGTGTTCCTCCAAAAATCATTGTAATGATGACAGCCGCAACCTTACCTGTTCCAAAAAACGCAATGACTGGAATCATAAATACAAATGCAGGCATAGTTTGCATAAAATCCATTATTGGTCTTATCATTGAATAAAATCTTTGACGTCTCGCACAATAAATTCCTAAAGGTATTCCAATAACAATACTTAGTATTGCAGCTGTACCAAGTAAAGCAAGTGTGGTCATTGCTTTAACCCAAAATCCCAAAAAACCCATGTAAGCTAAAAATCCTGCAGAGTATATTGCGGTTCTTATTCCTGCTGATAAAGCAGTTAAAACTACAATGGTAGTTATGATCACAATCCAAGGTGTTTTTACAAATAACAATTCTAAAAAATCAAGAACAGATCTTATTCCAATTGTAATTGCAGTAAATACTGCGTCTCCTTTAATAACAGCATAATCAAAAATTGTTTCTACCCATTTAATAGAAGTAAGTCTTATTTCTGGATGAGTAGGAAAATCATTCATTATTGAGAAGAAACCTGGGAAACTATAATGTATCACTGAAAAAAACATTATCACTATTGTAAAACCAACACTAAGTAAGTAATTTTTTGGTTTCATGCCAGGACTTATTGATTTATTTGATAACCACTCAGAGTATCTTTTCTCTAAAACAGTATTGGCTAATATTCCTTGAATAAATTTTACAAAAATTAATAATAAAATCCCTGAAATAGTTATCCATATTGCTGAAGCCTCGATTTGCTGAACATCAACTACATATTCTTTCATTGCGTCTTCAAGTGATTTGATTGCCCTTTCGTAGACTTCGACTTTATCTGGGTTGTTTTCTTTTGCAGCCTCTAATTGTTTGTATCTAAAATCGATAGTTGATTGAATTTTGTCAATTTTTTCAACTGCATCTTTAGTGATGTTGCCAAATAATCCTCTAACAATTTGAACAACAGCAAATGTTTCCACAATTAGAAATGCCAGAGCATAATTCCATACATTTCTTAGTCCAAACCATACAGGTCCAAACAATGCTGCAAAAAGGTTAAAAGAGTAAGAGTATGATGGTTTGCTACCAATTTTTTTAAACTCTTTGATATAATAATCTGGATTTGAAATTACAAAATTTTTGATAAGTTCGGATCTTGATAAATTTTTAATTTCCTTACTCATTCTCATTTCCTTCAACAACTGCCTTTAATAGGTCTGATTGAGTAATAATTCCAACTTCCGTATTATGATCATTTACAACTACAATTGGTTTATCTTTAGAAACAGAAGTTTCAATAAGTTTGCTTAATATGTCGTTTTCATTTACTTTTTCATTATTACTTAAATTTTCCCCGAAGTTTTTTTTATATTGCTCTAAAGGTTGCATAATAGTTTTAGCCTGAACAACTTTTAATCTTGAAATTCCTTTTACAAAATCTGCAACATAATCATCAGATGGATTTACAACTATTTCTTCAGGGGTTCCGATTTGAACTACTCTTCCATCTCGCATTATTGCTATTCTATGTCCAACTCTTACAGCTTCATCAAGATCATGAGTTATAAATACAGTTGTCTTTTTCATTTGTTTTGAAAGTTTAATAAACTCTGTTTGAAGTTGGCGTCTTATAAGCGGATCAAGTGCACTAAAAGGCTCATCCATGAGTAAAAATTCAGGATCAGCAGCTAATGCTCTGGCCAACCCTACTCTTTGTTGCATTCCTCCAGATAATTCATGTGCGTATTTATTACCCCATCCTTGTAATTCAACAATATTTAAGATGTTATTTGCTGCATCTAACCTATCGTTTTTACTTACTCCTCTTATTTCTAAAGGCATTGCAATATTATCTAAAACAGATCTGTGGGGCATCAATGCAAAATTTTGAAAAACCATACCAATTTTTTTATTTCTAAGTTCTTGTAAATTTTCTTTATTAAATTGCATTACATCCTGGTTGTTTATTAAAATTTTTCCAGATGTTGGCTCTAATAATCTATTAATATGCCTTACAAGTGTTGACTTACCGCTTCCAGATAATCCCATAACACAAAAGATTTCACCTTTATTAACATCAAACGAAACATCAGAAACTCCAATTACTGAGTTATACTTTTCTAAAGCTTCTTGTTTTGAAATTTTCTTATTTTGGATTGCATCTAATGCATCATTGGATGTATTTCCGAATATTTTCCAAACGTTTTGGATCTGTATAGCAGCTTCCATAAAAGGATTTTAGCTTAATATTATTGAAAATGATACCTGGCAACTATAAGTCGCCAGGTAAATTAAATTTAAATTGACTAAATTAAAGACCTAACCAACCATCAACTGTTGATTTATTTTTAGCCATCCAGTCTCTTGCAACTTCTCCTGGGTCTCTTTTTTGAACTGATACTTCGTATGCCATCCAAGAAACATCATCTGCTGTGATCTGGAAATTTTTAAAAAATTCAACAATCGCTGGTGATTTACTTTCTAAAGAAGTTCCCCATCCGATTTGAATTTGTTTCAAAGCATCCTTTGAAGCTACATATGATTTTTGATACCAATCTGCATCTGCTTTTGGTTGAATCATTTTATATTTAGCTGGATCATACTTTGGTTCTTCCAACATAACTACATCAGCCATTCCCCAAATAGCATGAGGTTTGTAACAATAAAATGCGTAACCCTCACCCTTTTTGATCGAGTCTAAAACTCTAGCATTTTTTACAGCTTCAGCAGCTCTTATTGGCTCTATACCAGCATCGTAAAGTTTATAGTCTCTAAGTTTTACTTGGTTTACATTTGCAGAAGCCCATCCGTCAGCACCAATCCAAAACTCACCTTTTCCATTTCCATCACTATCCATTGCTTTAACAACTTCTGGTCTCCCCAAATCTTCTATTGCAGTAATATTCATTTTTTTTGCAAATTGTTGAGAAACACAATAGCCTTGATTTCCCTCATAAGGATTTTTGCTTAATTTTAATGTTCCTTTTGGTACTAAATCTTTTGTATAAGCTTCTTGATTTGGTAGCCAAATATCAGGGTGAACTTCGATTTCACCTTTGCTTCTATCAATCGCTCCATAGATTGCAGTATTGTTTCCTGGAACTAACTCGGCTTCACCACCCATTTTGTCAATGACAACAGCAGCAAGTAAATTTGCAATTGCAGTTGCACCCGTCCAACCAGGATCACCAATTTTTACTTTTTCAGCAAAACTTGAGGCTGGTACAAATAATGAAATTACTCCAGCCACAAGAATTTTTTTGATTATATTCATATTTTCCCCATTTAAGTTATTTTTATAAATAAAATCTAACTTTGTTTTAAATTTAGAGTCAACATTTCTAATAAGCTAAATAGTAAAATCTGCTATGCAAAAGCCTAAAATGGCCGATTTAAATAAGAAAGTCCTCAACAACTTGGTTAAATTTCTGAGGCTGCTCAAGATGTACATTGTGACAGCAGTTATTAAATATTTTTAAATCACTATCAGGAATATTATTGTTAAGTATTGAGACTTGTTCAAAATTATAAGATTTGTCTTTATCTCCCCAAATTATCAAGGTTTTGTTTTTTATTTTTTTTAAATTTTCTAATCCGTTCCAGTCTCTCATGGCTATTAGGGCGTTACGCGCTGTTTCTTCAGATATATTTTTAACTGCATTTTCACATAAATAATAATTTTTGGCTTGATCTCCTTCAACAAACCACTTTGGTGGTATTCTTTTTACTTGTTCCTTAATTCCCTCCTCACCGAGCTTTTTTATCGATGTATTTATAGGTTCAAATCTTCCTGGGATGTCACCTATAGGTCCAGTAGCGAAACAAATCAATTTATTAATTCTATCTCCAGATATATTTGCAATTTCTTGTACTATCATTCCACCCATCGAGTGACCCATTAAATTAAACTTATCTATATTTTTTAAATCAATTTGTTGGATAATGAATTTAGCCATTAAACTAATACTATTTAAAGATTTTGCATTAAAGCTTTCACCAAATCCTGGTAAGGCTGGTGCAATAATTCTAAATTTTTTATGAAGATAATCTTTTTGGAGTTTCCACATTTCTGATGATCCTAGATATCCATGAACTAAAACTAGTGGATATCCTGAACCAATATCATCAATATAAATATCTTGCATAATTGTTTATAAAATATAGTTGTATATTGTAACTTTTAAAACAAAATTCAAAGTAGATTTATGATTGGTATTCTTGGAGGAATGGGAACACAGGCTGGATTAGATTTTTGCAATAAACTTGCGAAAATAAATGCTGGAAAACTTGATCAACAATATCCAATGTTTGTTTTATATAACAAGTCTAACATTCCAAAACGACCAGAAAATTTAAAAAAATATTACAACGTTTTAGATTCACTTGTTGAAGGGTGTAAAATGTTACAAAAAAATAATTGTAAATTCATAGTAATGCCATGCAACACAGCTCATTATTGGTACGATGATTTAAGAAAAAAAGTTAAAATACCAATACTCAGTATGCCTAAAGAAGTTTACTTAGATACATCAAAAAACTGTAAAAAAAACTCTAAGATTGGTCTCTTATCTACTGAGGCTACATTAAGTACTAAAGTTTATAATAAATATTTTGATAAAAATTTTAATTTAGTAAGTCCTAACAAAAGTTTACAAAAAAATTCAGTAAATAAATCTATAAAGCTAGTTAAAATGGGAAAAATTAAAGAAGCAGAAAAAGCAATTAGACCAGCAGTAAGTTACTTAATGAAAATTAAATGTAAAAAAATTATTCTAGGCTGTACTGAGCTGCCAATTGCAATATTTGCTTACAAATCTTTTAAGAAAATTAAACAATCAAAAGTATTTGTTGATCCAAACCTTCTGTTGGCAAATATTTCTATGAAAAAATATAAAAGATTTTAATTTAATCTCAGTTCTAATTATCAAACTAGAACTGAGATAATAAATTAATCCTAAATCCTTATTACTTTGTAGGATCTGGAACTTTTCTTAAATAAGGCTTAACTGTTTCCCATCCATCTGGATATATTTTTTTAGCCTCGTCGTCTTTTACAGCAGGAAGAATTACAACATCTTCACCTTTTTTCCAATTAGCTGGAGTAGCAACTCTATGTTTTGCAGTAAGTTGCATTGAGTCTATGGCTCTCAAAATTTCATGGAAATTTCTACCTGTAGCCATTGGGTAAGTTAAATAAAGACCAATTCTTTTATCTGGTCTTACAACAAAAATAGTTCTAACAGTCTCATTATCAACTGCTGTTCTTCCCATTGAAGTTGTTCCTGCATCGGCTTCTAACATATTGAAAAGTTTTGCAACTTTTAAATCTTCATCAGCGATAATAGGATAATCAGGCATCGTTCCAGATACATCTTTGATATCTTCTAACCATTTTTTGTGATCCTCAACTCCATCTACACTTAGTCCGATTACTTTTACATTTCTTGCATCAAACTCAGCTTTCATTTGTCCTAATGAACCTAATTCTGTAGTACAAACTGGTGTAAAATCTTTTGGGTGAGAAAATAATACGCCCCAGCTATCTCCAAGCCACTCATGAAAAGAGATATCTCCCTCTGTAGTTTTGCATTGAAAATCAGGACACATACTGTTTATTTTTAACATTCTTCACTCTCCTTTTAATTAATTAGAACCATTATAAATTATTGATTAGGTTTATCAACGATATTTAAGTTTGAAAAAACAACTTATAAGACGTGTATCTTAAGCAAATTATAAGTGTTAGGTTTTTTGATATGAATAACTCTAATCACTCAAACATTTTGATTATCGGTGGCGGATGCGCTGGTATATCAGTTGCCACAAGACTAAAAAGTTTAAAGTCTGACTTATCAATATCAATTATAGAACCTTCGGAAAAATCATTATATCAAGCAGCATGGACTTTAGTAGGTGCAGGTGCTTATGATGTAAACAGCACTATAAAACCAATGTCATCTGTAATGCCTAGTTATGTTAATTGGATTAAAGAATATGCTGAAAGTTTTTCTCCAGAGTCTAATTCGGTAAAGACTTCAGGTGGTGAATATTCATATGATTATTTAGTAGTTTGTCCTGGTCTAAAAATTAATTTTGATGGAGTAGCTGGACTTAAAGAAACATTAGGAAAAAATAATGTTTGTACTAATTATAGTTCAGATATGGCAGTTTATACATGGGAATGTTTAAAGAATTTGCAGGGAGGAAACTTATTATTTACCGAACCTCCAATGCCAATTAAATGTGCAGGTGCTCCTCAAAAAATAGCTTACTTGGCTGCTGATCACTTAAAGAAAAAAGGTGCTCTTAAAGATAGTAATTTAGAATTTTTATGTGCGAAACCAGTAATTTTTGGTGTGCCTCATTTTCAAGGTCCATTAAATGAAATATGTGACTCTTATGGAATTAAAAGAAGTTTCCAACATAATTTAATTTCAGTTAATGGTGAAGCAAAAGAAGCTGTATTCAAACAATCAGATAAAGATGGAAATTCTAAAGAAGTTACAAAAAAATTTGATTTTATTCATGTAACACCGCCTCAAACTTCTCCTGACTTTATTAAGAATAGTCCATTAGCTGACGCTGGTGGATGGGTTGATGTTGATCATAAAGAAGGAACATTAAGACATACTAAATATGAAAATATTTACAGTTTGGGTGATGTAATGAATGCACCTAATGCTAAAACAGGAGCAGCAGTAAGAAAACAAGCTCCAATAGTGGCTCATAATATTATTAAAGATATTAATAAATCATCTGAAGC
>Ga0207916_1000042_pt1 | contig 19884 bp, 19 predicted proteins | sample DeeseametaMP1141_FD_184194 | JGI IMG/M metagenome (GOLD analysis project Ga0207916, IMG submission 184194) | Marine microbial communities from the Deep Indian Ocean - MP1141 (SPAdes) | ecosystem: Environmental > Aquatic > Marine > Oceanic | place: South Indian Ocean | collected 2011-03-05 | reverse complement strand
AGAAAACCAGGGTTTTCCATCCTCCCTTTTTGATTATAGATGTATTCTTCATTGAGTGCCATGCCTATGCCCTGGACCACTCCTCCCTGCATCTGTCCTTCAACATAACTTGGATGAATCGCAGTTCCTGCATCCTGGGCAGTGGTATATCTCAAAATGGTAACCCTGCCTGTTTCGGGGTCGACTTCCAGGTCGCACAGTTGAGTGGAAAATGCTGGTCCTTGACCTTTCGTTTCAAGAGACCCAGTGGCATTGAGGGGGCCGCCAGTTTTTTTCGCTTGAGCAGTTATCTCAGCAAGTGACAAGGGGGACTCCTTTCCATTCTCGACGTGCAGCTGCTCATAAATAAACACTCCAAAAGGGGTATCTCAGAGGCAACTTTGACATATTACAAAAAGGGGATGAGCAAGGTTTTCAAATGGTTGTCGGAAGACATGGAACTCGTCGAAATGAAAAATCCCTTGAAGAAGGTCAAAATCCCCAAAAAAACTGGTCTGGTCCGAAACCGAATTCCCACCAAAGCAGAAATGGCATCCCTCAATGCGGCAGCTGTTGAAGGGGTTATCAAGAACAGAAGCCCCATCGTCGAGATCTTCAAATTCATCTCCTTGACTGGTGCAAGATTAGGAGAGGTCCTGCATATGGAGTGGGAAGACTTTGATGAAAAAACTGGGATCTGGACCATCAGATCAAAACCTCGGTGCCCTACCTTCTACGGGCTGGGATGGAAACCGAAATGGGATAAATGGAGACAGGTTCTACTGTTCGATGATGCTGTCGAACTGCTTGAATACCTGCCTAGGCAAGAGAAAGTCTATGGTACGGTTCCTGTCCGTGACGAAAACAAGGAGATCATCGGGCACAAGATCTATCCTGCCAACTTCGTCTTTCCCAAAAAAGTGGTTGACGGGAAGAGTGGTAAGGTCGGCTACTGTAGGGTCACCTGCATCCATAATGGATGGGAGTCCCTGAAGAAGCTGGCCCGAGTCGAAAACCTTCAGTTAAGGGATCTCAGGACTTACTTCAACCACATACTCAAGACCAATTACAACTTCACAAGCAAGGAGGCCGGTGCTTACATCGGAAATAACGAGGTGGTGAACGAACTTCATTACTCTCCTTACCATGAGCCAACCATCAGAGAAAAGATGCAAAAACTCCCTCTCAAAGAGGCCATGGGAGGGTCATGAAGTGGTGTTATGCAGCTACCAATCCGCTACCATTATGGTAGGATGGGTTGGGGTGGCAAAATTAATAGCGGTATCATACTGATATAATAATTGATTTATTTTAATTTGTGTCAGTAAGATTTCCCCCCCCCACCCCGGAAGTCTGGACCGCTTGCGGAATTATACCAACCCGCGAACTCAATTTTGACCTGCTGCCCGCAGATCGTCTTCAGAGTCACCTGATCAAAGTCCTGTTCCAGCCAAATCTGCTGGATAGCCATCTCAGGAAAGGAGTTGTTTTTAATCATGAAAGGCTAATTGACAAGTAAAGAAAATGTACGTAAAATTTACCTTTAGATCATAAAACAGAAAATTGAAAGATACAATATCATCTCTATGCCAACCCAAACCATTTCACCGGATATTTCCGGATATTATGGCGATTACGGGGGAATGTTTATTCCCGAAATTTTGCGGACCACGTTTGAGGAACTCATTTCAGCTTTTAAAGAAGCAAAGGCTGACCCTGAGTTTTGGCAAAGTTACGTGAACGTTATGCAAAACTACTCATGTCGTCCAACTCCAGTAACTCCGCTGGAAAATTTTGCAAAATCATTGGGCGGCAGGTTTCAGGTTTTTTGCAAACGGGAGGACTTGAACCATACCGGTGCGCATAAAGCGAATAATGTGATGGGGCAAGGTTTGCTAGTTCAACGAATGGGAAAACAACGAGTGATTGCAGAAACGGGGGCGGGACAGCACGGCGTCGCTACCGCAACCATGGCAGCAAAAATGGGATTTGAATGCACGATCTACATGGGTTCTGTTGACGTGGAACGCCAGCGTCCGAATGTATTTTGGATGGAACAGCTTGGAGCAGAAGTTATTTCAGTAACTGAAGGTACTGCCACATTAAAAGACGCGATCAATGCAGCCATGCGGGACTGGGCCGAAAGCATGGAAACTACGCATTATGTTTTGGGAACAACTTGCGGGCCGCATCCATTTCCGGAAATGGTGTCCTGGTTTCAGTCAATTATTGGTCATGAATCACGTGAGCAAATGCTTAAATTAAACTCTAAACTCCCAGACAGAATTTATGCCTGCGTTGGAGGTGGATCCAACGCCAGCGGAATATTTCTGCCGTTTCTTGAGGACCAATCAGTCGAATTGGTTGGGGTAGAAGCCGGAGGTCATGGTATCGATTCCGGAAAGCATGCAGCCCGTTTTTCCGGTGGGACTGTTGGAATCGCACAAGGTTACAAAACGTATTTCTTTCAGGATGATGAAGGGCAGATGCTGCACACGCATTCAATTGCCGCTGGTCTGGACTACATTGGAGTCAGTCCTATTCTGAGTCATCTGCACGATAAGAAGCGCATTCGCTTTACTTCTGCCACTGATGAAGAGGTTATTTCTGCAACAAAACTTCTCATTCGTACCGAAGGGATAATTCCAGCTTTGGAGAGTGCTCACGCCTTTGCCTCAGTGATTGAGGAAGCTCGAGACATTCCGGATGGAGCGCAAGTTCTGATCAATCTTTCCGGTCGTGGAGACAAAGACATTTTCAATATTGCAGAAGCAATTGGCGACCATAAATGGCAGGAATTTTTAGAAAAAAAGGCACTGAAGAGCTGAGGCACTAAGGCACCGAAAAGCAGAGCATCTGTGGTGTTGTAATTCGTAATCCATAAATTAAATGAATCTGACCGAATATCTAAATAATCGATTAAAAAAACATAAAATTTTGCTAATGACCCACGCCGTAGTAGGCTATCCTTCGCTGGAGGAGAATTGGAAAATGCTGGAAGCGATGGGTGAGGCAGATGTGGATTTGGTGGAACTGCAGATGCCGTTTAGTGAGCCAAGTGCGGATGGACCTCTTTTTGTAAAAGCAAATCAGGATGCATTAAGAAACGGTGTTCGCTGGAAAGATTATTTCGATTTGATGAAGAGTGCAAGCGAAAGATTTAATTTTCCGGTTTTGATGATGAATTATTGTAACACGGCTTTCAGTATGGGGTTTGAGGCATACTGTTCCAATATTAGGATACACGGTGGTGAAGGTTTCATTATTCCGGATTTACCTTTTGAAGAATTTGGAGAATTGTTTGAACTGAGCCGTGATCAGGAACTTGATCCGATCATGCTTTGTACTCCAACAAATACCGAGAAACGATTACAAAATATCTGTGAGAAGGGCAGTGGTTTTATTTATTGTGTAGCACGTAAAGGAGTAACTGGACAAAATACGGAGTTGGACCGGCATGCAGATGATTTTTTGCGTCAGTGTCGGAAATACTCTAATTTGCCATTAGCTCTGGGATTTGGTTTGTCAAAGCCTGAAGATTTGTGCCAACTGCACGGAAAGGCCGAAATTGCTATTATCGGCTCTGCCTTGTTGAAAACGTGGGAAGCTGAAGGTGAACCAGGCTACCGCAAACATTTGATGTCACTGGCAGATGCCAGGGATTAAATAAATTATGCCTGTATCCATCAGTGAAACCGATATTGAAAATTACGCGAAAGATGGAGCACTGCTGATTAAAAACCTGTTTACTCCAGATGAAGTGTCAGATTTGCGGGAAGGAATTGATGCAAACATCTCGCATCCCAGTTCACGTGCAAAGGTTGCCAGCAATGAAAGTGACCCTGGCTGGTTCTTTGAGGATTTTTGTAATTGGCAGGAAAATTCGGCTTTCCAAAGAATAATTTTTGAGAGTGATATTTCGGAAGTTGCTGCAAAACTTATGTGTTCTGAGCAGGTTCGTTTGTTTCACGACCATATGCTGGTTAAAAAAACAGGAACGAAACAAAGGACCCCATGGCATCAAGATCAACCGTACTACAATATTGAAGGAATGCAAAATATCAGTTTTTGGATTCCGGTTGATCCAGTACCGCTTGAATGGACACTTGAATTCATAGCCGGATCTCATCAGGAAAACTGGTATTTGCCAAGGACTTTCCTCAAAAAAGAGGCAAAGTGGTTTCCGGAAGGAAGCCTTTCGGATCCTCCAAATATCGAAGAAAATCCGGAAAAATATCGTGTTCTCAGCTGGGAGCTTGAGCCGGGAGACGCTGTGGCCTTTCACATGCTTACATTGCATGCCGGAGCGGGATCAGGTGCGCTGCGCCGCGTTTTTTCAGTACGCTTGATAGGAGATGATATTCGACATGCTCCCCGTGACTGGGAAACTTCTCCTGAGTTTCCGGGACTTTCAGATCAATTGCCTGCCGGAGTTCCAATGGATCACGAATTATTTCCAGTAATCTGGCCTGCAAGCAAGGCTTAAATGATACTTTTCTACCTCTAAATTCAAACCCATGTCAGTTCCTCAAGCAGAAACTCCTATGATGCGTCAGTTTAACGCCATCAAGCGGGAGCACCCGGATAAGCTTTTGTTTTACCGTATGGGAGACTTTTATGAAATGTTTGGAGATGACGCGATTGTGGGCGCAAAAGTTTTGCAAATTGCGCTTACCTCACGTGACAAAAAAAAGAAAAAATCATTGCCAATGTGCGGAGTACCATATAAGGCTTATGAGCAATATTTAAATAAGTTGACTGCGGCAGGTTATAAGGTGGCCATTTGTGAGCAAATGGAAGATCCTGCAAAAGCACAGGGGCTTGTTGCACGGGATGTTGTGCGAGTTGTAACTCCCGGAACTACTGTTTCTCCGCAGTTGATAGATCCAAACAGAAACCACTTTTTGCTGGCAATCAATGTTGTTTTGCGTGCCCAGTGTTTAGGAATTGCCTTTGTTGATCTTTCAACAGGTGAGTTTGAGGTGGCAGAATTTCATTTAAATGAAACTCATAGGTTCTATGATTTTCTTGCACAACTTACTCCACAGGAAATTCTGTTAACGCAAAGCCGTTCTGAAATAGAATCCACGTTTTTGGAAGAATTGGTGCAGCGGATGACACAATTACTGGATAAGATAAATTCTGCCGATGCCAGATCCGTGACTTCTTCGGAACAGATCTCAGGGCTAAAGAATGCTCAGGTTTTTCCTTCGACAGGACGTTTTAATTTCATTGATCCATATCATTTTGATCCGGAAGCAACACAACGGAATTTGAACAATCATTTTGAAACGCTGAATCTTTCCGGATTTGGGGTTGATGATTTGCCGCATGGAATTGCTGCTGCAGGGGCATTATTACGCTATTTGGAGGAAACTCAAAAATGTGATTTGAGCCATCTTACAGCTTTGAGGCGCTATGCTTTTGATAAAACTATGCTCCTCGACGAAGCAACAGTGGCCAATCTGGAATTGTTTGAGAGTCAGTCCGGAGCGAGGAAACACACGCTTTACCATATTCTAAATCATACTAAGACTCCAATGGGTGCAAGGCTTTTCAGGCAGTGGTTACGTCAGCCGCTGCTGGATGTGGAAGCAATTAATGAACGTTTTGACTGTATTGAAGAGTTCCGGAATAATTTTATGCTTTGTGAAGAGTTCCGTGAATGCCTGGAAAATATCCAGGATTTGCCGCGCATTATTGGACGCATTACTTTACCCGTGGTTGGTGTGAACGATCTTGTGGCTTTACGAGAATCACTGGAACCAGTGCAGAAACTGCCTACCTATTTGGCAGAGTTACAAGCGCCGTTGTTAAAAAAAATTGCAGAAAATTTTGATCCGCTCACCGATTTGTTAGACCTGTTGTATCAGCGACTACTGGAGGCACCTTCAGTTAAACTTCGAGAAGGTGGTTTTATGGCCGCAGGTGTTTCTGAAGAATTGGACGAGTTACGTGAAATATCAAGAAATTCCAAACAATTTCTTAACGAAATGCTGCTGCATGAAAGAGAGATTACCGGAATTAGCTCTTTAAAAATCAGTTACAACAAAGTTTTTGGTTACTACCTTGAAGTCAGTAATGTCCATAAATCTTCTGTCCCGGAACATTACATTCGTAAACAAACCCTGGTCAATGCTGAACGTTACATAACTGCTGAACTCAAAGAATTTGAAGAAAAAATACTTACTGCAGAAGAACGAATAGGTGAATTGGAGTATGAACTATTTCAGCAGCTAAAAACTGAAATCAACTCAAACGCCAGACGAGTGCAGCAGACTGCAAATGACATTGCTGTAGCGGATACGCTGGCGGGACTGGCATTTGTCGCAGAAAACAATCACTATGTGCGACCCAGTCTACATCCTCTTGAAGCTCCTAGAAAATTGTTTTTGAAAGACAGTCGACATCCTGTTATTGAACAAATAGATCTGGGCGAAGTGTTTGTGCCTAATGATTTGGATATGGAAGAATCAAAGTGTCGGATCATGTTAATCACAGGGCCGAATATGGCAGGCAAATCAACCTACATGAGACAAGTTGCGCTAATTGTCCTGATGGCTCAATGTGGAAGTTTTGTGCCTGTTTCGAGCTCAGAATTTTCTGTGGTGGATAGAATTTTTACACGTGTTGGTGCATCAGATAATCTTACACTTGGTCAAAGTACTTTTATGCTGGAAATGAACGAAGCTGCTGCAATTTTGAACAATGCGACTGAAAGAAGTTTGATTATTCTGGATGAAATCGGACGTGGAACGAGTACTTTCGACGGTATTAGTATTGCTTGGGCAATTGTAGAGTATATCCAAAAATTGAGTGCCCTGACGCTTTGTGCTACTCATTACCATGAATTGACTGCAATTGCACAAGAACTGGATTCAGTAAAAAATTTCAGCATTCGTGTTGAGGAAGAAGGAGAGAAAATTGTTTTTTTGCGTAAAATTGTTTCAGGAGAAGCCGACAAAAGTTACGGAGTACAAGTAGCCAGGCTGGCTGGACTGCCAAAAAGCGTGGTAAATCGTGCTCTTGAGGTTATGGAACAATTGGAAGAAACGTCAATGGTCCACCATTTGCCTGTACTTATAGATGAGACACAGCAGAAACAAAAAAATTCTGCAGAGGTTAGTGAAAATTCTGGAAGTTCTTGGGTAAATTCTGTAAATGAGGATCAACAGTTGTCCTTGTTTCCAGAGGAATCACTCTACCTTGATGAGTTGCGCAAACTGAATTTGAATGATATGACCCCGTTGCAGGCACTAAACTATCTTCATGAATTAACTGACAAACTGCGGCAATAGCAAGAAAAGCCGGTAGTATCAAAATCTTAAACTTGAATCCTAAAATGCGAATTGCTGTTTACCCGACAAGTGCAAATCCTCCAACTTATGGTCATGCAGATATATTGGTGAGAACGACCAAACAGTTTGATCATGTTTTTTGGTCGGCTGCTATGAATTCGGAAAAACACTATATGTTTAACGAAGAAGTACGTCTGCGGATGATGAATGAATACGTGCAGCATTTTGACCTGAAAAATGTAACAGTTGAAGCTTTCACAGGTTCTACTATTCGCTACGTGCAAAAACGAAAAGCTCAGGTAATAGTGAAAGGATTGCGTAGTTTAGACGATTTTCAGGGTGAATTTCAGCAAGCAGTCGGAAACAAAGGCATTGATCCTGAAATTGAAACCTTTTGCTTATTTGGAAAACCGGATCTTTTTGCCATCAACTCGACCCTGGTTCGTGAATTAGCATTTCTGGGAGAGTCAATCGAAGCTTATGTTTTACCTTCTGTGGCAAAAATTGTGGCTGATGCAATAAAAAAATCATGATTCGGAAACATCAGAGAGTAAAAAACCATGAGTGACATCAAACTACGAATCTACTATTTGTTTTTCGGAGGAATAGGCGTAGCCCTATTCTTGTCTATACTGTCTGCAGATTTCCAGGATCCGACTGTTTTTAATCAGTTGTATCCTTCAGAAGGAGTGCAGAACTGGGCAGGTTTGATCGGAGCACTAATCGGTGGTTCTTTGCTGGAAATTTTTGGACCTTCGGCTTTGCTCCTTCCGTGGCTTTTTGTCCGGGCTGCTTTGCATCAATCACGTCAGATTTCCGGATTGATATGCACTTATTATGCATTTGTACTTGTGTTTTTACTTTCAATAATACATGAACTTGCACTACATACCGGTCTTATAAAAACAGAAGCCTTAGAGTTCTACTTACAAAATGGGTATACAGCAAAATTAGCTCTAATTTGGTTAGAGAAATCGACTAATCTTGCCATAAGTTTAACTGTTTTGGCTGCGATGTTTATTTTTTCTTTAGTCAGAATGTCTCAAATAATTTCGCCGCTCCCTTTTATTTCTGGAGTATTTTCTGGAGTACAAATCCTTCTCTCGATGCTTGCCAGAAAAATTAGCCCGCCTCCACCTGCAGATAATTATTCAACAACACAACTGCCCAACTTCAAGTAACTTTACTTTTAAATGACGTTGCTTTTGGATTTGTGATTCATTATCTGATTAAAAATAATTGTAAATTAATTTATTTTTGATCGTCCAGGTCTTGATTTTTACTTAGAATCCAGTCAATCTTAAACCGTAAAACTGATGCAGTCAAAGTTCTTTGTGGCAATAATAAATTAAAAACTTTTTAATGATAAACAGAAATATGAATATAAAAATATACTACTGTGTGGTCTGAAACTACAAGCCCAGCGCAGTCAGTTTGGCTGCGGAATTGAAAGCATCCTTTGGTGTGGATTCCGAACTTCTTTCGGGTGAGAAGGGTGACTTTGAAGTAGTTGTGGATGGTAAAACAGTTTTCTCCAAGAAAAAACTGTCAAGGTTCCCTGAACCCGGAGAAGTAACAGAGACACTCAGGGAATGAATACTTAAATAACAGCTATGTCATCAAACGACTATTAAACTGCAATGTCTCTTATATCCTCAAAAAAAACCAGCAGTTTGTACCTGCTAATCTGTAAGACACAATTTGCCAATATCAGCTAAGAATCGTCAGGAAAAAAAGGTTGGAGGGTTTACCTGAGAATGGGGCCTTATTTTAGTACAGAATAATCTTAGAAATCAGCCTTAAGAGCCGCACGGATTTCACGTTTCAGATCTTTGTTACGCTGTTTTGCTGCAGCTTCACGCTTGAGACGTTTTGCCAAAGACGGTTTGCAGTGAAATTTTCGTTTCTTGATTTCCTTAAAAAGTCCTTCTCTGATCAAGGTGCGCTTCAGTTGCATCATTGATCTGCCGACGTTGCCGTCGCGAACTTCAACTTTTATTGGCATGAACTACCTTTTAATGCATTTAGAAATGAAATGTTATGATTTTAACTCCTAATTATCACGCATTAATTTAACAAATGCAATATTTTTATTCTTTTTTATCAGATTTTTCATCAGGAGCAGGAAGCGCAGCCCGTTTTTTCAATTCAAGTAATTCCAATTCCATATCAGAGGAATCATGTTCCAATTCCTCAAATTTACTTTCCAAACTGTCTTTGTCAGATTCCATGCTGATTTCCTGATAAGCTTCAGCTCTAGTCTGCATGTTTTCCACCTTTTCTTCAATTCGTGCAATCGTTTCCATTGTACCGGAAGTGTCTCCTAGACCTTCCATCGTTTGATAAATATTTTCCTGAGCTTCTGCCTGTTTTTGTTTTACAGATAAGATTCCCTTCTTGCGTTTAATCTCATCTATTTTATCTTCCAAAGTTTGGTAGCTGCTCCGGAGGGCATCCGCATTGTTCCGGTGCATTTCAAGTTGTTTTTCATAATCAGCGGCTCGGATAGTAAATTCTTTTTTCCGTGTCAGGGCCTCTTTAGCCATATCATCTTTTTTATTTTGGACAGCAAGGACAGCCTTTTGCTCCCATTTTTCAGCTTTTTTATGTTCTTTTTCTGTGTCGCGTTCCAAACGTTTCTGTAAAGCTAAAGCTTCAGTCATTTGCTTTTTAGCTTTCTGTTTTTGCACTTCCAAATCAGAAAGCATTTGCTGAAGCATTTTTTCTGGATCTTCCGCTTTATCCAGCATGTCATTAGCATTTGCTCGAAACAGATTAAATAGTCGAGAGATGATTCCCATAATTTTTTCTGAATGAAGGTTCTAGAAAAGTTGTTTACGTTTGTTTGAAGGAAGGATGTTGAGGGCTTCTCTATATTTTGCTACAGTTCTACGAGCAACTTTAATTCCACTTTTACGCTCCAGAACATCTGCGATCTGCAAATCTGTATAAGGTGATTTAAGATTTTCTTTTTGCACCATTTGCATGATCATATCTTTTATCCGTTTTGAAGAAACTGCTTCTCCTTTACCTTGATCAATACCACTTGTGAAGAAATATTTTAATTCAAAGATTCCTTGAGGAGTGTGAACATATTTATTGGTGGTGATCCGGCTGACCGTCGACTCGTGTACGTCAATATCTTCAGCAACATCTTTCAGCACAAGCGGTCGCAAAAAGTGGATACCTTTTTCAAAGAATTTCTTTTGAAAGCGGAGTATGCTTTTAGTCACACGGTAAATAGTTTTTTGTCTCTGCTCTATACTTTTTAGCAGCCATTGACCCGCTTTAACTTTTTCTAAAATATAATCTTTTGTGAGGCTACCGTCATCCTCCATAGTGTTGCTCAAATCTTTATAATAATTACTGATACGGAGACGTGGCATACCCGCGGAGTTGAGCGCAACTTTATATTCGTCATCTTTTTGATAGATATAGACATCAGGAATTATGTAATGATGTGATGGATTGGAAATAAACTCTCTTCCAGGTTTTGGCTCGAGAGTCATTATCAAACGGTAAGCCTCAATCACTTGTTCGATATCCTGTTTTTGTCTGCGGGAAATTTTTTTAAGATCTTTTGATTCCAGTAGCGGCATGTCATTTTTGACTATGCGGGTACTCAAACTGTCATTTTCGCCCAAAATATCCAACTGAATTAACAGACACTCCTGTAAACTTCTGGCGCCAACCCCGTTCGGATTGAATTGTTGTATTTTACCCAATACATATTCTACGAAGGCACCGACTGCCGATGGAACTTCAAGCTTTTTTGGTTCTTCTTCCGGAATAATCTCTTCTTCATCAAAGCTAGAAAGTTCTTCTTTTTTCTTTTTTTTCTTTTGTGTTGATTTCCCAGATTGAAATTTCAGGTCTAACAAATCATGATCAACTTCTGGTAGTTCAGGTAATTCACCACTTTTATGTTGTGCAATAATCAGTTCGTATAAATCATACTGTGATTCTAACAGTTCTCGGATACTGGTTACCAGAAAACCATCATCATCTATGTTACCAATCAAGTATGCACCTGTTTTATATTCAAGGGGCGAAAGTTCAAGCATGTCTAACTGCCATACCAGGTGATCTGCTAAAGATTCAGTTTGTGCGGCTGTGGCTTCAATTGAGGGGCCTTCCTCGTCGCCTGAAACAGCATTATATCGACGTTCCTGATAACCTCCAAACTGCTCTACTTGTTCAATATACTGCTGCCAATCAATTTCGTCCTGATCTTTATTATTCAGTTCGTTTTCACGGGCAGTTTCGAATTCGTCTGTATCGATAACTACTTCAGGATTGTCTGAAGTCTCCAAGGTTTCTTGTGAATCTTCTGTTTTGTCAGGGAAGGTATCCATATCTATACCTTCTTCAAGAACAGGGTTCTCGATTAGAGTTTGTTCAATTAACTCTTCCAATTCAGCACGAGACAATTGAAGGAGTTTGATGGCTTGTTGCAGTTGAGGTGTCATGATGAGCTGCTGGCTCATCTTCATCTGCATTTTCATCTGCATTGCCATGAATCCTCGCTATCCTACTTTCTTAGAGTTATGAAAATTATTTTCAAAATTGATTGATTAAGAAATGATCTTAATATGCTTAGTATTAAGTTCACTCCAAGTTTAGGAAAAAGTCAAACCTACATAGAGAAAGACTTGCCGAGATAAACTTTTTTGGCCTGATCATTTTCGACTAATTCATCCGGAGTTCCGCCTATTAACAACTCTCCTTCATTCATAATGTAGCCGTAATCGATAATTCCGAAAGTCTCTCGGACATTGTGGTCTGTGATTAATACTCCGATATTGCGCTTTGAAAGTTGTCTAATGATTGTTTGAATATCAGCAACTGCAATTGGATCCACACCTGCGAAGGGCTCATCCAGCAACATGATCGCCGGTTCAAGCACAAGTGCACGTGCTATTTCTGCGCGCCTGCTTTCTCCACCAGAAAGCGCATATCCTTTTATTTTTCGAACGTGCTGTATTCCAAGTTCGTTTAGCAGAGAGTCTAGACGATCTTTTTTTTCTGAACTACTCAGCGGAAGCATTTCCAACACTGCAATCAAGTTCTCCTCTACAGTGAGTTTTCGAAAAATTGAACGTTCTTGAGAAAGATAACCGAGGCCGGCTTTAGCTCTCTTATGCATGGGGTATCCTGTGATATCATGACCGTCCAAAAAGATGGTTCCTTCGTCCGGACGCTGTACACCAACTATCATGTAAAAAGCTGTCGTCTTACCAGCACCATTAGGACCAAGAAGGCCAACGACCTGTCCCTGAGTGACTTCAAGAGAGATACCTTTGACCGCATGTCTGCCCTGATATGACTTTTTCAGGTTAGTAGCTTCTAATTTTCTTATACTCAAACCAAGTCTCCGGGTAACTCTGAATTGACAATAATAATTTTTTTTTGTATAGTCTTCCTAGCTGTAGTAAAAATTAATTGTAGCAGAAAGAGAATTATATGCCAATCTACGAATACCTCTGTACGAGTTGTGGATACCAGTTTGAAGAAGTGCAAAAATTCAGTGAACCTTCCTTGGAAGAATGTCCGGATTGCGGGAAAAACAGTGCACAACGCCAGGTTTCGATGAGTTCATTTCACCTTAAAGGTGGTGGCTGGTACAAAGATGGATATTCCAGCAACGTGGCTGAAAAAGAAAACACAGAAAGAACCGGAAAGGAAGGCAGTTCCACATCAAGTAAGGAGTCGACTACCGGGGAAAAGCCGCCAGCTGCTGAAAAATTAAAAACAACAGAAAAGAAGGAATCAAATTCAAATAAAATTGCTAAAACTTCTAGCAAAGAAAAAGCCGCCTAAATATTTTCTCCACTTCTTCCTTAAAGTCTAATCCTCATCATGAAATTGTTTTTCAGACAAACTTTAATTTTGGTCTGGAAAGATGTACTGATTGATTTGAAACGTAAAGACAACTTGCTTTCAATGCTCTTGTTTGCAATTCTGACTTTGCTGGTCTTTCAATTTGCGATGGGAGAGGAACCAGACAGATTTAAGATGGCACTTCCAGGTATTATCTGGATTGTGTTCCTGATGAGCGGTGTGCTTGGACTGGAAAAATCTTTTATGCAGGAAATGGAAACTGGCTGCATGGGAGGGTTGTTGTTGGCACCAGTAGAACGTAGTGTTTTATTTTTAGGTAAAATGCTGGCAAATACCTTGTTCCTTTTGATTTCGCAGCTTTTGTTTATCCCTCTATGCCTGTTTCTTTTCGAGATTGAGGTAATAAACTGGTTAGAGTTTTTAATGGTTATTCTTTTTGGGACAATTGGATTCAGTTCATTAGGAACTTTGTTGACTGCAATGACATCAACTTTACGCGGGAAAGGAATGCTTTTACCGATTCTTATTTTTCCCCTGATGGTTCCAAGTCTATTATGTGTTGTCCGTCTTACGGATTTTCTATTTTTTGGCTCTCATCCTGCGGAAGTCTGGTCCTGGTGGAAACTGCTTATAGGTTTTGATGTTATTCTCTTCACTTTTTCTTTACTGGGATTTGAATTTATTGTTGAAGAATAACTTTTACTCAGAAAATCTCTTGCAAATTTTCATTGCCAAGATAGAATAAGAAGCCTTAATTATTGGTTATTTGGGGCGTAGCCAAGTGGTAAGGCATCGGGTTTTGATCCCGTGATACGCAGGTTCGATCCCTGCCGCCCCAGCCAGTCATTATATTGATAAGCACATCAACTCTTTTCCTATTCAGTCCTCCCTGCATTGGGAATATTCATTTCCCTCAACATGACTGATATATCCCGGCTAAAATACATTCAATGGCGTCCTATTGGCGTATGTGACACAGGTGTAGGGAAAGAGCGGAAAGCCAAGATGTTCACCAGGACAGACCTTGCAAAAGTTACATCTCCGGAAGTAAATCGGGGAAATTGGCGTCAACAACCAGAAGTTCTGCAGCTAATTCAACGCTATGCACATGATCTGGCAGGAATTTCAAATTTGACAGATGAAATGCTTTCTCCGGAAATTGCAGAAATGAAATTGGTAGGAGCAGTTCTCGGTCATGAACAAACGCCAAATTTGAACCAAGAATCCGCAGATGGAAGAGTGCAGTTTTTTCAGCTTAGTTTTCAAGACGGGAAAACCAAAAAAGTTTCGTCAAAAAATTGGAAAAAGTGGCTGATTTGGTTGATGATTGCAGTAGTAGTTTTTTTAGGAATGACCTCGATGTTCTTGATTGCCAGTCGGTTTTCATTGTTATCTTTGAACAGCAGCAAAAAATCTGTTTCAGTTTGCAGCACAAACAGACAGGAAGCAAAATATTCAGAACATTTAAGAGACATACGGAAATCATTGGTTTTTGAGCTGAACCGTCTACCAGCATGGTCAACTTTTAACGTGGCGCGTACTTATTGTATTGGAGGAAAAATGAGTATCAAACAGCAGGAACAGCGGTTGCTTCAGTGTTTGTTGAAGGTACGTAACCGCACAAAAAACATACCGCCGGCTTCAAGACCGAGTCTTAACAAAATTGAAGCTTGTGCAAGTACTCTCTGTCAAAGGGAACTTCCGCACCTGTCTGAGTTCTGCAAAAGATTGTGATATACTCTACTAACATTTGTAATTGAGAAATAAAAAGTTAAATATCACGTGTATCATCAATGATTTGTAAAAAAAACAATTAAGAAATGCAAAAAATGTTTTATGAGCAATAACACGGCAAATTTACACTGAAAACATGATTGACAAAAAACACATAGGCTATGAATTCCTTCCAGTAACTGTACCAGTTGAAGAGGGGCGGTTAAAATTTTTGGCAAAAGCACTTGGGGAAACCGGGGATATTTATACAAATCCGGATGCAGCAAAAGCTGCTGGACTTCCGGGATTGCTGGCACCTCCAACTTTTCCTTTTATGCTGGAAATAGACGCACTGGATTTGGTGGCATTTATGAGTTTGTTGGGAGAAAGCCTGGAAAAATTGCTGCACGGAGAAGAAAATTTCAAATACTTTGCACCAATATATGCAGGCGATAAAATCACTGTCTGCAAAAAAATTACTGATATCATTGATAAAAAAGAAGGAGCTTTACAGTTTGTGATTTCAGAAAACACTTTCACCAATCAGGCAGGTGAAATTGTAGCTGAAACCCGCACCAATTATGTTTTTCATCATAAATGAAAAAAATATGAAAATACCTTCATTCGACTCTCTAAAAGTAGGAGAAGAAATTCCTGCTCTAATTACTCCTCCAGTAACCCGGCATACGCTGGCACTCTATTGCGGTGCTTCCGGAGACCATAATCCGATTCACGTGGATATTGATTTTGCTAAATCATCTGGACTGGATGACGTAATTGCACACGGAATGCTTTCAACAGGATACCTGGCCAGGATGATCACCAACTGGGTTCCACAATCTACTCTGAGGAGCTGGAAAAATCGTTTCACTGCAATGACTCATATCGGTGACATAGTAACCTGCACCGGCAAAATTACTGAAAAGTTTGAGGAAGGAGGAGAAAAACTGGTGCGCCTTGAGTTACAGACAAACACCCCACAGGCACAGACCATTATCGCAGAAGCTGTGGTCGCCCTGGAATAATATGCCTGCTCTCCTTTCCTCATTAAAAATTCTTGATTTTTCGACGTTACTGCCAGGACCTTTTGCCTCAATGATACTTGCAGATTTAGGGGCAGAGGTTTTAAGGGTAGAATCTCCCACACGACCGGATTTAGTGAGAATGCTGCCGATTCAAGTAAAAAATGGTTCAGCAACTCATGCGACAATTAATCGTTCCAAAAACTCCATTTGCTTAAATTTGAAAAATCCTGATGCCGTCAAAATTGTTAAACAATTGGTCAGCAAATATGATATCGTTTTGGAACAGTTTCGTCCTGGGGTGATGAAGCGGTTGGGATTGGACTATGAGGAACTCCGCAGACACAATCCTGCACTCATTTTTTGTTCACTGACTGGTTATGGGCAAACCGGACCTTACCGTAACCGTGCCGGTCATGACCTGAATTATCTCGCTCTTTCCGGAATAAGTAATTACAGTCGTCGAAAAAATGAATCACCTGTGCCGCTGGGTATTCAGATTGCGGACATTGCTGGAGGTTCATATCATGTAGTAATGGGAATTTTAGCAGCAGTAATTCATCGCCAGCAAACAGGAGAAGGACAGAGTGTCGATATAAGTATGGCAGATGCTTTGTTCAGCATGAAAGTATTTGAAAGTGCAAACTGGCTGGCAGGAGGACCGGGAGCAGAACCAGAATCAACCTGGCTCAATGGCGGAACTATTTATGATTATTTCCTAACGCAAGATGGTCGCTGGGTTTCTGTTAGTAGTTTGGAGCCTCAATTTCTTGCTGCATTGATAAATGCTATGGGGCTTCCGGAAACTTTGTTCAAAACAAAATTGACTGATCCGGAAGCACAAAGGCGTCTAAAGAGGATACTCAGGGATCGATTTTTGGAACGTCCGTGGACTGAATGGGAACCTGTTTTTGCCGATTGCGATGCGTGCGTTGAATTGGTTTTGGAATTTCCGGAAGCTATGGAACATCAGCAGTTTAAAGCCAGAGAAATGATTACAGATGTTCCGGCTCCGGATGGTTCTTCTCAAAAACAAATTGCATCCCCATTTAAGTTTTCCGGAAGCAAACCAGAATATCTGCACATTGGTGTAGAGCTTGGTGAGCAAACGGATATTATTTTGAAAGAACTTGGTTATAATTTGAAACAAATCGAAAAATTAAGAAAAGATGGAGTTTGTGCAGGTACTGAAACTAAATAATTGGGGAAAAGATGCGTAATAAACCAGAGCTGACATCTAACTTAGGTAAATTTAATTTACGTTATATTTTTGGGATGAAGCTCCGCTGTTTTAGACAATAAAAAGGATTTGGTCTTAAACAACTTGCCGCATTGACTGGGTTATCTGCTTCATATATTAATGAAATAGAAAAGGGGAAAAAGTATCCAAAAGCAGAAAAAATAATGATGTTAGCTGAAGGATTAGGAGTTGAATACGATGACTTGGTTTCCATCAGCATGACTGGTCGGCTCGGTCAAATCTCGGAACTGTTTTTTTCTTCATCAGTTCTAGGTTCATTCCCTTTTCAGCTTTTTGGGATCACATTTGAAAATGTAGTGGAGAAAGTAAATCAGACATGCGAACGCTGTCCATTAGACAATAGTAAGTGTTCGGAACGAACGGCTCCACCCAGTGTTTTTATTCAGGAGGAGAAGTAAGAACTTATGAATAGAACACTTAAAAAACTTGTCACAGATTATCGTGCGAAAAATCTGAAAATCTGAAAAACAAGTCAGAGTGGGAAGAAATAATTTAGATAAAAAGTATTCAGTTGACTTTGTTTCAAAAAAGGACTTGAATTTGTGGCGGAAAGAAAGGGGATCTGTTGACCAACCGAAAAACGATAATATAACAAGAAATTAGATGTGACAAAATAAGAGGCTCCAGTTTCAACTCCTAATGCAATTTCATCCACAAAAGATTTGTTGCTTCCGATTGCAGCAAAACGCGTTTTGGTAAATTGTACACCTGCACCATAATGCAAATAGAAGTCTCGACTGATTTTTGGATACTGAGAATACCAAAAATTGTTTTGGATTATTTCTAATCTTTGTCCAGATTTTCCATCATGAAAAATAGTTTTTGAAACTTCAACAATCGATATTTGCCGTTCATATTCTATAACCTGCTCATCCCAAAAATATCCCAAATTAATACCGATTCCGTTTGCTTCTCCATCCGAATCTGAAATTATCACATCATCTGCAACTTTTAGCCCGACTTTCCGGAAACCAACACCAAAATAGAACCCCTTCCAGCGTGAGGATGTTCCGGAAACAAAGAACTCAGGTTCCGGAGCTGCAATTCGTGATTCAAGAATGCGTTTATCCATTTCGCTGGGCTCAGGAGAATCATTTTCCTGTGCATAGCTTCCTGCCGCAAAAAAAATGCAAAAGGACAGCATCAATAAAAACCTCATGTAATTACAGAAAATATGAAAAATATAAATTCTACAATTTTCTAAGTGATCGTAATTGCTCATTTAACTATTCCACATTTGGCAAAATCTGTTCCGGAAGCGTAATGCCGCCCAGGTTTATGTAGGCATAAAGAGTCCGGTTAATGTATTCTTTTTCACGTCCACTGCTGGTTGTCGTTTTGTCAACACTTTCTGTCAGGGCAAACCTAATGTTCCAGCAGTCAGGACGGTAATCCAAAGTGAAAGCACTTGAAGTCAGACGTCGTCGAAAAGTGTAACTGTCCGCATCCAAATTTACAGTTCCAGAAAATCCAAATGCTAATTCATCGCTTGCTTCAAAGCTGTTACTGAAACCAAATGTGTTGGCAGTAGCAACATCATTACCATAAGGTGTTTGATAGGCAAATTCGTTTTTATGGAAGTTCACCGATGCTTTGTTGTGATCACTAACGCCGAAACCAAAACCTGCGGAATATTCTACAACCTGGCGTTTCTGATGGTGATATCGATTGAAATAATTTATGGAAAAACCCGGGCCGGGATTGAAACTCAAAGTAGTCCTTAGAGGTAATAATGGTTGGCCTGAATCAGTTTCATTCCCCTTTACTGCCGGACCGACTGGCTGAAAATCCGGATCTTTTTTTAAGACATCATAATGCTGAACAAAGTTTAAACTTGCCATGGCCCAACTCTTTCCTTCACGAGTCTGGCCTCGTATCTGGCTGCTAATAAGTGGAACTACTCCTTTCTCTGCATAGGCCAGGATAGTGTCTTTTTGTTGAGCGCTTAATGCACCGCCAAACAGCTTATCTAACTGGTCGACAAACAAATTTTCTGAAGCAAATTCCTTATTTTGAATTAGTCCTAACTTTCGAATTAAGGCGACATCCATGTGTCTTCTGCGCATTCTGTTTAATGAGAGAGATGTTAGTTTCACGCTTCTCTCAAAGTAACGTCTTTTGGCAAGCAAAGTATTATTCAGTCTTAATGTGGTCAGTCTCCGTGTTGAAATTACTCCACCGAAGGGAACTCCGGAATCAGATATTTGCTGTACATCTTCGATGTAATCGAATTGCAGGCGTGGTATCAACAAGTGCTTGAAACGGCTGAATATTCCTGATTCTTGTTTAAATATTCGTGATAGAGTTGTGTTGATTTCTGCTTTTCCGTCCAATATTTGAAATCCATATTCATCATCACTTCCCGGTACATCCGGATCACGTACTTTGAAACTGGAAAATCTTTTTCCAATTTTAAAACTGGTGTTAAAAAGCTGAAAAACTGGGAACTGAAAATTAAAACTTGGAGTGGCAATAATCCCTTCTCCATTATATCCTTGTACTCTGTAATAACGAATTACAGAACCATTGACTGAACCTGACAACGTTGATTTTCCACTACGCCAAAATGCATCACTAAATTGAAATGTAAGTGCAGGCAGATATTGTACTTGTGTGAGATCAATTTTTCTGTTTAACAAAGCTAATTCGCTGAATACACGGGTTTGAGTTGCAGAAAGTGAGATACTTCCTTTTGAAAATTGTCTGTTGATGTTTGCAGAAAAATTTTGTGCGGTGTTTGGGGCAGGATTCTCAATCAGTTCATATTCCA
>Ga0207916_1000038_pt1 | contig 20756 bp, 23 predicted proteins | sample DeeseametaMP1141_FD_184194 | JGI IMG/M metagenome (GOLD analysis project Ga0207916, IMG submission 184194) | Marine microbial communities from the Deep Indian Ocean - MP1141 (SPAdes) | ecosystem: Environmental > Aquatic > Marine > Oceanic | place: South Indian Ocean | collected 2011-03-05 | reverse complement strand
AAGCTTCGTGGGAAGTCCAAAAATTAACAGTATATAATCTATTATTAAAATCAGATGTAATTCCACACGCCTCCATGAATGCTAGAGCATCAGCTATCTTGTCTTCTAAATCTTTAAATTTTTTTGCCTGAGGACTTTTCTTAATATAATCTAAATTCCACAGATGAACTTTATTTAAATCTGCAAATCCACCCTTTGAAAATGCTCGCAACAAGTTAAGAGTTGATGCAGATTGAGAATAAGCTTTAAACATTCTTTTTGGATCTGGTCTTCTAGCTTTTTCGTTAAAATCAATTGCATTAATGTTATCTCCCAAATAACTTGGTAATTCTTGATCACCTTGTTTCTCAGTAGGTGCACTTCTCGGTTTCGAGAATTGTCCAGCAATTCTTCCAAGTTTAACAACTGGTAGAGATGCTGAGTAGGTTAGTATCAAAGACATTTGAAGAATAACTTTAAAAGTATCTCTTATATTGTCAGGATGAAATTCAGCAAAACTTTCTGCACAATCTCCTCCTTGAAGAAGAAATGCTTTCCCATCTACAACTTTAGCTAATTGATCTTTTAAATGTCTAGTTTCACCTGCAAATACAAGAGGAGGAAATGTTTTAAGTTTGTTTAAAACATTATTTAATTCCTTCTCATCATCATACTTTGGTATGTGCTTTGCGGGAAACTTTCTCCAACTATTTACTTTCCAATTTTTCATATTCAACTCAAGATTGTTGTAACAGAGTTTTAATATTATTCAACGGTTACAGATTTGGCCAAATTTCTGGGCTTATCTATATCAAAACCCTTTTTAAGAGCAGAATAGTAAGCAAGTTTTTGCAAAGGAATTGTTAAAAGAAAAGGTAAAAGATCAGCATTAGTGGTTTCAACTTCTATCGTTTCCCAAATATTTTCAGAAATGATCTCATCATTACTTTTGTTTGTAATTAATAAAACTTTTGCACCTCTTGCAATTACTTCCTGCATATTGGAAATTGTTTTTTTATAATAATTATCCCTCGGCGCCAAAACTACTACCGGCATACCTTCCTCTATAAGTGCTAATGGTCCATGCTTCATTTCACCAGCAGGGTAACCTTCTGCATGGATGTAAGATAATTCTTTTAATTTTAAAGCACCCTCTAAGGCTATTGGGTAAGAAAAACCTCTGCCTAAAAACATTGATCCTTTTGCTTCATTGAAAGATTTAGAAATTGTTTGAATTTTATTGTCCGTCAGTAAAGTTTTTTGAACTAATTTTGGTAAGTCTTTTAAATCTTTAAGTTTTTCATTAAATATTTCTTTTTTTAAATCTTTTCTTAAAAGTCCAAGTTTTAAAGCTAACATATAAAGAATTAAAATTTGTCCCAAAAATGCTTTTGTAGAAGCAACACCTATTTCAACCCCGCAGTGAATTGGCAAGACAAATTCAGAGTCTCTTGCAATTGAACTTTCAATTACATTAACTACTGAGCAGGTCTTCATTTTGTTAGATTTACACAAACTTAGGGCAGCATAAGTATCTGCTGTCTCACCAGACTGAGAAACAAATACATATAAGGTATCTTTTTTAAATCTATTTTTTCTATATCTAAATTCTGATGCTATATCTACATTGACATCTAAAGACGTCAGTTCTTCGAACCAATATTTTGCCAACAAGCAAGAATGGAATGCAGTCCCACAACCTATTAATGAAATTGATGAAATTTCATTTATTTTCCATGGAAAATTGAAGATATTAATATCATTATTTGAAGTGTCTACGTATTCTTTAATTCCATTTTTAAGTGTAGTTGGTTGCTCCTCAATTTCCTTTGCCATGAAATGTTTGTAATCACCTTTGTTATATTGCTCCTCTTCTGAGGACAATTCTAAAACTTTTTTATTTATCTTTATTCCATCCTCATTAAAAAATTCTACATGATCTTTTTTAATGATACAAAATTCTCCATCACTTAAGTAGGTAATTTTATTTGTCATTGATTTAAGAGCGTAAGAATCTGAACCTAAATAATTTTCATTTGGACCATAACCAACTGCTAAAGGTGAACCTCTTCTAGCACCTACAATTAAATCTGGTTGGTCTTTAAATATAATACCTAAAGCAAAACTCCCATGAAGAGATTGTAAAGTTTTCTTTATTGAGTTTACAATATTTTCCGACTTTAAATTTTCGGTGATTAAATGAACTATTACTTCAGTATCAGTTTGTGATTTAAATTTATGTCCTTTGCTTACTAAGAATTTTTTCAGTAGTGTTGAGTTTTCAATTATACCATTATGAACAACTGATACATTTTGTGAAGAATGAGGGTGAGCATTTATACTATTGGGTAAGCCATGTGTTGCCCATCTTACATGGCCAATTCCTATTGTTCCCTCCATGTTTTGAACGACAGAATTTTTTTCAAGATTATCAACCCTTCCCTCTAATTTTACCTCATTTAAAGAACCGCTAAAAAGAGTTGCGATCCCTGCTGAGTCGTAACCTCTATACTCTAATTTTTTTAAAGAATTAATTATTGATGCTGATACAGGTTTATTACTATTAATTCCGATAATTCCACACATACCTATTTTTTCTTTCTTGAATAATTTTTAACTTCTATTTGTGAAGTTCTAGTCAAAGCTAATGATTTTTTTTTTACATTTTTGGTAACTACTGAACCAGCACCAACAATGCTATTTTCTCCAATTATAACTGGAGCAACTAATGATGAATTAGATCCAATAAATACATTATCTTTTATTGTAGTTTTGTTTTTTTTGTATCCATCATAATTACAAGTAATTGTTCCTGCACCTATATTGACTGAGTTTCCTATTCTGCTATCCCCTATATACGTTAAATGATTTGCTTTGGATTTTTGACCTAATATGCTTTTTTTTATTTCAACAAAATTGCCTATCCTAGATCCTTTTTTTAAAATCGTACCTGGTCTTACCCTGGCATAAGGACCTATCTCAACTTTATTTTCAATTCTGCAATTCTCTAAATGTGAAAAAGATTTTATAATAACATTATTCCCAATTTTAACTTTTGAGCCAATGACAACATAAGGTTCAATAGTAACATTTTTTCCAACCTTAGTATCTTTTGAAAAAAAAATTGTCTCAGGTCCTGGCATTTTTACACCTAATTTTAAAAACTTAGTTCGAAGCATATTTTGAAGTTTTTGTGAATTAATTTGTTTCATCTAGGAAATTATTTATATTAGGTGTATATTTTTTTTAATTCACATAATATTTCTTAAAAATACTTTTGATTATGAGCCAACAATATACAATTCTTTTTGACTTAGATGGTACTTTAGTAGACACAGCACCAGATTTAATGCGAGCTCATAATCACGTTATGAAAAAATTCGGGTATCCTACAAAATCAACGGCAGAAATAAGGAACTTGGTTGGTCAAGGTGCTGGTGCTATGCTTGGTAGATCTATTTGGGGACAAGCTAAAAAAGAATTCAGCAAAGTTCAGGATAATAAAATTAAAAAAGAGATGGTTAAAGATTTTGTTGATTTTTATGGAAAAAATATTGTTAATGAAAGTACACTTATTAATGGTGTTAAAGAATTTTTAATTTGGGCAAAAGAAAAAAATATTTCAATGGGTGTTTGTACAAATAAACAAGAGCATTTAGCAGTCGATCTTTTAAAAAAAATTGGTATCTATGAATTTTTTGAATATGTTGCTGGACACGATACCTTTGATTATTGTAAGCCAGATGCAAGACATTTAACTTCTGTTATTGAAATATTAGACGGTGATATAAAAAAAAGCTTGATGATCGGCGATAGTGAAACAGATGCTAATGCTGCTAAAGAAGCTGGAATACCAATTATTTTATTAGAAGATGGATACACAGAAAAAAAAATTTCTGAAATTTATCACAATCACCTTATAAAAGACTTTCTAGGTATTGAAAAAATTATATTAGGATATCTTTAAGATTGATTATTTTTTTTTAACTATTAAAAACAATCTCGTAAATAAGGAGTTTTTTTGATAGTTCATAAAGTAAAGGTTTATCCATCTAAAAACCATCTTCCAAAAAAAAATCAACTTGCCTGGAAGTTAGCTGAAATAGCAAGCGATAATGCGAAATTAAACAAAGAATCAATAGAAATGGTTATCAATAGGATTATTGATAATGCATCAGTGGCGATAGCATCTTTAAACAGAAAACCAGTTATTTCATCTAGAGAAATGGCTTTAAAACATTTAAGAAAAAATGGAGCTACATTATTTGGCATAAATAATAAATTAAGGTTTGATTGCGAATGGGCAGCTTGGTCTAACGGTACAGCTGTAAGAGAACTAGATTTTCATGATACTTTTTTAGCTGCTGACTATAGTCATCCTGGAGACAATATACCTCCTCTTATAAGCGTTGCTCAACAAAATAAAAAAAGTGGATTAGATCTTTTAAGAGGAATTATAACTGCATATGAAGTGCAAGTAAATTTAGTCAAAGGGATTTGTTTACACAAACATAAAGTTGATCACATAGCTCATTTAGGGCCAAGTGTTGCTGCTGGACTAGGAACAATGTTAAGACTAAATACTGAAACAATTTATCAAGCTATTCAACAAGCATTACATACAACAATATCTACAAGGCAGTCTAGAAAAGGTGAAATTTCAAGTTGGAAAGCATATGCACCAGCTCATGCAGGAAAACTTGCAATAGAAGCAGTGGATAGAGTTATGCGTGGTGAGGGAGCCCCAAGTCCTATTTATGAAGGTGAGGATAGTGTCATTGCAAGAATTTTGGATGGAAAAAAAGCTTTATATAAAGTCCCGTTACCTAGAAAAGGTGAAGTTAAAAAAGCAATACTAGAAACATATACAAAAGAATATTCTGCTGAATATCAATCTCAAGCTTTAATAGATTTAGCTAAAAAATTTAAAAAAAAATTAAAAAACTTAAAGCAAATCAAAAAAATTGATATTTATACAAGTCATCACACTCATTATGTTATAGGGACAGGTGCAAATGATCCTCAAAAAATGGATCCTAATGCAAGTAGAGAAACCCTAGATCACTCAATAATGTATATATTTGCTGTTGCTCTAGAGGATGGAAATTGGCATCATGTAAGATCATATACTCGAGCAAGAGCGAAGAGAAAGTCTACTTTAAAAATTTGGCGATCAATTAAAACTCATGAGGATAAAAAATGGACTAAGAAATATCATGATCCGAACCCTAAGAAAAAATCATTTGGTGCCAAAGTTACTATAACATTAAAAAATGGAAAAAAAATTACTGAACAACAAGATAGAGCAGATGCACACCCTTATGGCTCTCGCCCCTTTAAAAGACAAAATTATATCAACAAATTTTTAACGTTAACAGAAAATCTAATAGATAAAAAAGAAAGTGATAGGTTTTTGAGAACTGTTCAAAACTTGAAAAAATTGAAGTCTGGGCAATTAGATAAGCTTAATATTGAAGTTAAAAAAAATAAAATTAAAAAAAATCTAAAGAAAGGAATTTTCTAGTGCATTTTGTCGAAAAAGAACCTATGCAAAAAAGAATAGATTTAAGTGAAAAATTAAAATCTAATAAAATTTTGAGAGTTCCAGGAGCTTTCAATCCGCTTACAGCAAAATTAATTGAAGAAATTGGTTATGATGCAGTCTATGTTTCTGGAGGTGTAATGGCTAATGATCTTGGTTTTCCAGATATTGGATTAACTACATTACAAGATGTAAGCACAAGATCCTATTTAATCTCAAGAGTAACAAATTTACCTACAATTGTTGACATTGATACTGGATTTAAGTCTTGCAAAGAGACTATTGAAACTTTTGAAGAATTTGGAATTTCAGCAGTACATTTGGAGGATCAGATAGAGAGAAAAAGATGCGGACACCTAGATAACAAAGAATTAATTTCTACTGAAGCAATGATCAAAAAAATTAAAGAATGTGTTTCTGCTAGAAAAGATAAAAACTTTAAGATAATTGCAAGATCAGATGCAAAAAGTGTTGAGGGAATAGACAAAATGATTGAAAGGTGTAAGGCATATATCGATGCTGGAGCCGAAATAGTGTTTCCAGAGGCTCTACATGATGAAAAAGATTTTGAAAAAGTAAGAAAAGAATTATCTTGCTACCTTCTAGCGAATATGACCGAGTTTGGTAAATCTAAATTATTTAATTATAAAGAACTAGAACAATTTGGTTATAACATAGTAATTTATCCTGTTACTACCCAGCGCCTAGCTATGAAGAATGTTGAAGACGGATTAAGAGACATTTATGCAAGTGGACATCAAAACAACATCATTGATAAAATGCAAACGAGAAAACGATTATATGAACTTGTTGATTACGAAAAATATAATAGTTTAGACGAAAAAATTTATAATTTTAGTACTGAAGGGCATGAATAGTGAGTGAAGATATAAAAAAAGGTTTGCTAGGAATTGTTGTTGATGAAACTGAAGTTTCAAAGGTTATGCCCGAAATCAACTCTCTTACTTATAGAGGTTACGCTGCTCAAGATTTATGTGCAAAATGTACATTTGAAGAAGTGGCCTATTTAATTCTAAATGGCGAACTTCCAAATAAGAAACAATTAAAAGTTTTTGAAAAACAAGAGAGGAAAGAAAGAAAACTCTCTAAAACCTTATTAGAAGATATCAAAAAGTTTCCAAAGAAAGCTCATCCTATGGATGTTGCTAGAACTGCAGTAAGCATTATGGGTTTAGAAGATAAAGATACAAAAGATAATTCTCCTAAAGCGAACATTCAAAAAGTAATGAGAATTTTTGCTAAAACCCCCGTTGCCTTAGCTGCTTTTTATAGATCTAGAAAAGGAAAAAAAGTTATACCACCAAAGAAAAGCCTTTCTTTCTCTGAAAATTTTTTCCATATGTGTTTTGGTAAAGTTCCAAATAAAGATATAGTAAAAGCTTTTGATGTCTCTTTGATTTTATATGCTGAGCATAGTTTTAATGTTTCAACTTTTACAGCAAGAACTATTACTAGTAGTTTATCAGATATACACGGTGCAATAACAGGTGCTATTGCAAGTTTAAAAGGTCCATTACACGGTGGTGCTAATGAGGAAGTGATGCATATGATGAATAAGATAAAGAAACCAAAAAATGCTCATAAATGGATTAATAAGGCTTTAGATAATAAAGATGTAATAATGGGTTTTGGACACAGGGTTTATAAGAGTGGTGACTCTAGAGTGCCAACAATGAGAGAATATTTTGGAAAAGTGGCAAAAATTAAAAAAGATAAAAAATTTGAAAAAATTTACGATATCGTAGAAAAAGTAATGATTGAAAGAAAAAATATTCACCCAAATGTAGATTACCCTACTGGTCCGACTTATCATTTGATGGGCTTTGATACAGATTTTTTTACACCAATTTTTGTAATTTCAAGAATTACTGGTTGGTCAGCACACATAATTGAACAACACGCAGCAAATAAATTAATTCGACCATTGGCTAGTTACAAAGGCAATAAATACAGAAAAGTTGTTCAATTAAACCAAAGATAATAATATTTTTTTTAATTAACTTGTTTTTTTAATAGGATTGCAAATGAATAATAAAAATTTTGGTTTTGGAACTCAAATAAGAAAATCTCCTTACTTCGACTCAACTGTCAAATGGGGGGCGACTGGTTTCTCTGTTTATAATCATATGTATATTCCAAGAGACTTTGGAAGTCCTGAACAAAATTTTTGGAATTTAATAGAAAAATCTATTCTTTGTGATGTTGCGGTCGAAAGACAAGTGGAAATTACTGGTCCAGATGCATTTAAATTCATTCAATTGCTAACTCCTAGAGATCTTACTAATTTATCAGTTGGTCAATGCAAGTACGTCTTAATTGTAAATAATAAAGGAGGAATAATTAATGATCCTGTGCTTTTAAGATTAGCTGAAAATCACTTTTGGTTGTCTCTTGCTGACAGTGATGTTTTGCTGTGGGCACAGGGGGTAGCTGTTAATTCAGGTTTAAATGTTGAAATTAGTGAGCCAGATGTATCACCACTACAACTACAAGGACCTACTTCAGCCAAAATAATGATTAAGCTATTTGGCGAAGGTATCAAAGATCTTAAATATTATTGGTTTAGAGAGTATGAATTGGATGGAATCCCATTAATTATTTCAAGAACAGGATGGTCTAGTGAGTTTGGATACGAAATATTTTTAAGAGATGGTACTAGAGGTAATGATCTATATGAAAGAATAATGGCTGCAGGAAAAGAGCATGGGCTAAAACCAGGTCACACATCATCTATAAGAAGAATTGAGGGTGCAATGCTGTCTTATCACGCTGATGCAGATTTAGACACAAATCCTTTTGAATTGGGCTTAGATAGATTGGTTAATTTAAATAATGAAGTTAACTTTATTGGTAAAGAGGCTTTAAAGAAAATAAAACAAGAGGGGATTAAAAGAAAACAAGTTGGTTTAGAATTGGATTGTAAACCATTAAAAGGTCCAAATACAACTTTTTGGTCGATTTATAAAGGTGAAGAAAGAATTGGCAAGGTTACTTCAGCTGTTTATTCTCCAAGACTCAAAAAAAATATTGCACTTGCAATGGTAAAAATTAATCATTCAGAAATTGGGAATAGTTTGAAAATTAATATTGATAATAAAGAGATTAATTCCAAAATAATTGGAAAACCTTTTTACGATCCTAAAAAAAAAATAGCTTCTTCTTAAGATTTAATATTATAACCTTTTTTTAATAATATTGAGACAGCAATTACACATATTACTAGAAATGACACCATGGAACCCACACTTATCCAAATGTTAAAATCTGATATTCCATAAAATGAAAATCTTAAGCCATCTATTAGATAGACTACTGGATTGAAGTAGGAAATAGTTTGCCAGAAGGGTGGTAACATATCTAATGAGTATAAGCTTCCTCCTAAAAACACCATTGGTGTAATAACTAATGATGGAATGATAGACATTTGTTCAAAGTTTTTACTGACAACGCCAATTAAAAAACCAAATAATGCAAAAGTAAAAGAGACCAATACCAATAAAAATATCATTAACATTGGATATTCAACGGTCACTTCAGCAAAAAATGAAGCAGTAGCATAAATTACGGCACCAACAATTAAAGTTTTGGTAGCTCCTGCTCCTACAAATGCTAAAACTGTTTCAAGTGTTGAAATAGGTGCTGCTAAAATCTCAACAATGGTTCCATTAAATTTTGGAAAAAATATTCCAAAAGAAGTATTACTTATTGACTGTGTAAGCAATGTAAGCATCAATAAACCTGGAACAATATATGAACCATAACTCACACCATCAATTTTTTGAATATAACCACCGATCACTGATCCAAAGACAACAAAATATAATGATGTAGAGATTACTGGTGAGAGAAGAGATTGACCTACAGTTCTTAAGAACCTATTCATCTCATGAAAATATATAGCTTTAAAACCATAGTAATTAAATTTCATTATTCTCCTTAACCAAATTAACAAATATTTTCTCCAGATTGCTTTGTTCTGTTTTTAAATCTCTTAACTTTAAACCAGTATCTTTTAAATCTTGTAATAAATTTGTTATACCTGTTTGTTTTTCTTTAAGACTGTATGTATAATTTAAATACATTTTATTATCTCCAATATCTAAATTATATTTTTCTAACGATTTGGGTATCTCTTTAATACTTTCTTGCAATTCAATTGTAAGTGTTTTTTGACCCATCTTTTTTAATAATTCCTTTTTTTCTTCAACAAGTATTATTTCACCTTGATTAATAACACCCACTCTATCTGCTATTGCTTCAGCCTCTTCAATATAATGAGTAGTTAAAATAATTGTTACTCCTGTTTTTCTCAATGAGTCTACTACTTTCCACATTTCTCGTCTTAATTCTACATCTACTCCTGCAGTTGGCTCATCTAAAAATAGTATTTTTGGTTCATGAGATAGAGCTTTAGCAATTAGAACTCTTCTTTTCATTCCACCAGACAATTGTCTTAATCTTTGATCCTTTTTATCCCATAAACTTAAGTCTTTTAAAATTTTTTCTATATGTCCTGGTTTAGGAGGTTTGCCGTATAAACCTCGTGAATATGAAACAGTATCAAAAACTGTTTCAAAAGACTCTAAATTTAATTCTTGAGGGACCATTCCTATTCTGGATCTTGTTTCACGATAATCTTTAATTATATCAAAACCATCAACTGTAACAGAACCAGATGAAGGTGTAACAATTCCACAAATTATACTAATTAAAGTTGTCTTACCTGCACCGTTTGGTCCAAGCATTGCAAGAATTTCACCTTGTCTAACTTCAAGACTAACTTTTTTTAAAGCGTTAAAACCATTATCATAAACTTTGGAAAGATTATTAATTAATATCTGATTATCTGACATGGTGTCAGATATATAGACATTAATTCACCTAATACAATCGACTTATATTAGAACCTTTTAGCTTTAAAAACTATTAATGGTAAAAATGTTGCAATTACAAAAGATAAAAATAATAAAGACTGTGACACAATAGGTGCAAACAATTCTTTAGAAAAAAGAATACCAACTAATAAACTTTTTGAAAAATCAGGTGTTGGGAACATCAAAAAACCTCCTATCAGCCCAATTATAATTGAAATATATGCAGTTTTTTCATTAATTTTTTTATTATAAAAACTATAAAAAATAGTAAGTACAAAAGCACAACAAAATAAATCAGCTAATAAAAATAAATACAAAATATCATATCCTTTAGATGCAATAATAAATGAAATAAAAGATAAAAATAAAATTATATATTTAGAAAAATTTAAATAATTTGTTTTTTTACTTAAATTAAATGTTGATTTCCCATCTACAACAATTAAGCTTGATATTGCATTGACTAATGTATCAACAGTGGAAATTGTTAATGCCAAACCTAATACGATTATAAACAAAGATAGTAATTCTGTTTGCTCTTTTAGTAATAATGTAAAAAATCCAAGATCAGGTCTTGAGGTGGGGTCTATTGAAAAAGCGACCAGACCTGTAAAACCCATATAAAAAACAATAGGTATGATTATAAAGAAAGATATAATCAAGCTTGTTTTTAAAGTTTCAAAATCCTTAGCAGCGTAAACTCTTTGCCAATTACCTTGATGAAACAAATTCGTTGCAGCAACAGCGATAAAAAAAGTTAAACCTGCCGTATAACTTGGCATATATGAGGAGCTTAAAAGATGCGGATTTTTCTCTTTGATAAACTCGAAAGAAAATTCAGATCCTGTATAAGAGTTTATATATATAAAAGAAATCAGCAAAAGAATTAAGATTACAACCATTTGAATATTGTCAGTAAAAATTGAAGCTCTCAATCCTCCATGCAAAGTATAGATTAGTGTAGATATAAGTACAATTAAGGCAGTTTTCCAAAGTTCAGTACCAGATATATAATTTATTAAAACTGCAACTGCAGTTACTTCTGCACATAAGAAAATGAACATGTAAAATATTGTCATTAATAAAATAAGTTTAAATAAACTTTTTCCAAACTTTTTTCTCATGAACTCAACTAAAGAAGATCCTTTTGGAAATTCTTTTCTAATTTTTCTCCCAAGATAAATTAAAAAAAACATTGGAAAGGCTGTTCCTAGTGAATATCCGATAATGGCTCCTATTCCTCCCCAAGTAGCGGCAGAAGCTGGACCAAATAAAATCCATGCACCCAAAGCTGAAGCAGTTAAACTTGTGGTTAAAGAAAATAATCCAATATTTCTATTTGCCGTTAGATAATTGTTAAGGCCTTGGTATTTTTTTGAATTGTACAGGCCTAAAAAAACAAATATCAAACTAATAAAAATAACTAGTGTTAACGACGTATATTGACTTAAAAAATATGTTTTATTCATTAATCCCTTTCTGAATTACCGGACAGGTTCTTAGGGTTTAATCTCAGTCTGTAAAGACACCCCTTAAATGGAGGATTACACTTTATTATCCATAATTTCAACCATACATTTCGTTGCGTATTCTCTCCACTCAGCAGAACTTTTACCTTTGAGGCTATCTAAATGATTGCGATTATTTTGAATATCCTCTTTATGTTTAATTTTATCTTTTTCATCTAAGTTTTCTTCCATATTCGTTAAATTGGTCTCCATAGCTTTAATCCAATTATTTCCTAACTCAACACACTTTTGATCATCTTTTTCATCACAAATTTGTTTAAAAAAATTAAAGATAACGTCGTCAGTTTTTACTGAGTTACTCATTGAAAAAAATATTATCTTTTAAAGCAGTTGTTGACTAAGATTGCCATTAAAATCCAAATTACAAACACCTCACCGTTTGTAAAAGAATAATCAGCGCCTGCAAAACCCGCAACAATGTTTATGGCATAAATGATAACTGTTGATGCTACCAAACTTACTAACAAATTTATTAAACCATTTATATATTTCATTAGTTAAGATTATATATATTTATTTTCAAAGCAATTTAAAATTTCTATTAATAGGTGAATTTTTTTAATGCGCGAATATTATAAAAACACAAGGTTGTATTCAATTAATTTATTTTAATTTATGCTAAATATATATCTTGAATACAACCTGCTAAAAATTTAAATTTTTATTAAGGAGGTTATTCACATGAATCAAAAGCCACCTGATACTTAGCTGGCTAATTGCATAATCAATACAAATATAAAAAATAAAATCCGTTTGGATTTAAAAGCCAAAAAGGCAATATAGAGGAGCTCTTTTGGAAAAAAAACTAAAAGAGCGAACCTCTTTTTTTCAAATTAATGTGGGGCTCTAAATTTACTGTGGCAGGCTTTGCAATTAGACCACATAAATTTACCAAGGGTGCCTCTTATATCATCTGAAGTTTCAATTATTTTGGTCAGTTTAATCATATCATTTGATGATTTAGTCATTAGGTCGTTAAATTCATTTTTATTTTCCCAAATAATCGGTAATGCTTCTGTCTTAAATCCTTCTTTGGAATTATCAGGAAAATATTCAATTAATGTTTTATAATTTTCACTCATTTCTATCATCAAAGTTTTCGCTTTTTCAAATTCACCTTTACTAGCTAAAGCTTGAACCCTTTTTGCTGTACTATAATTCTTACTGAATAATGCTTTTCTTCCTTTTATTATCTCTTCAACTGAAAGTTCAGAGTTTGCTGGAAGCGACAAAATAACAAAAATTGAAATAAAGAAAATATACTTTAACCCTATAATATTATATTTTATTAACATATGAGAATTACCAATAGCTTAACAGAATATGGAACTATTTCCAAAATATTTCACTGGTTAAGTGCCGCAGTTTTGATCATTCAAATTCCTTTGGGCTTCTATTTAGTTGATATGGATTTTAGCGAAAGAAGGTTGACTGTCGAAAGTATTCACGTAACTTTAGGTCTGAGTATCTTTTATTTAACTTTATTGAGACTTATATACAAAACTTTAAATCCAACTCCGCGCTTATCACATAGTCTTTTTCCTGGACAAAAAATTATTGCAAAACTTAATCATGTTTTTTTATACATTGCAATTTTAACAATAACTATCTCGGGTGCTTTAAAAAAGTTATATAATGGTGAAGAACTTGACATGTTCTTTTTCAATCTTGAAATTAAGGATAATTTTGAATTAGCCGAAACGTTCTATGAAATTCATATTGTTGGAAATTACACATTAATAACACTGATATCATTACATATTTTTGCTGTAATAGTTCATAAACTTTTATTTAAGGAAAATTTACTTAAGAGAATACTATAGAATAATACAAATTAATTTATCCTTAAATCTTAAAATATCTTTAAATTTTAATTCGATTTCTTCTGTTCCTTGAGCAAGTTGCTTTTTAGAAAAGGCTAATAATGTAGATATATATCTATTTTTTATCATTTTTATATATTTTTTTTTATTAATTCTTACATTAAAGAAAAATTTTTTTTTAATACTCTGAGGATATAATTTTTTAATAATTTTAATTATTTTTTTGTCCCTAACAAGAGATTGATTAAGTTTAACTTTCATAACTTTAAAAGTTGGAATTTCATTTTTATCTGGGTCTAAAGTAAAAATTAGAATTTTACCCATTGGGTTTAATTTTTTTTTTAATAATCGTAACAATCTTTTGATTTCATTGAATTTCATTAGATGTATAGTTTGTTTAATTAAGATTAAATCAAACTTTTGATTGTCAACTAATGAAAAGTTTAAAGCATTAATTCTTTTGAAATTTATTCTTTTATCCAGGTCTCTATGTTTGATAATATCTATTCCTAATGGCTTTATCTTAAACTTAAACTTAGAGTTTAAAGCACCTAAAATTTTCCCACGACCACATCCAATATCCAGAACTTTAAAACTTCTGTCCAGATTAATATTTTCAATCAAAAATTTGTTAAATTCACTTATATATTCTTGTGAAGATAGCCAGGTTTTATTATCCCAATTTTTAATGGCAGTTGATGCCATACTTTTTTAATCTCCAATAATTATATGGCCAAGGTGTCAGAAACCCAACAATTAGCATTAATGGGATTACCCACCATGTTAATATTGCTCCACCAGTTAATAAATAATCTGTTAAATTCATCGCAATTTCCATACTTACCATTGATATAAAGCTCATACCCATTGCTGTTTTAATTGCATTATTAAAACTAAAATTTTGTTTAATTAAAATAATTGTTTCAAGAAGTATGCTAGTAATTAAACCATTAATAATTGCCAAAATCATTACACCTAATACTGGGAAAGGTATTTCTGTTAATTGGAAATATAAAATTGTTCCAAAATCTCCTATGGCACAACCTAATAAACACCAGCTAGTATTCTTGGCACTTTGTTTCCAGGTATTTGTACAAAACCAGTCTAAGGTAGAAGATTCCATATTTATGTGATAATAATATTTTATGATTTTTAAACAAGTTTTTGATAAAAAATCCAGCACTTACACTTACATAATTGCCTCATCAGAAGGAAGAGAGGCTTTAATCATAGATCCAGTTTTAGATAATGTTGAGGACTACATAAAAATACTTAATCAATTAAATTTAAAATTAGTTAAAGTAATTGATACTCATATCCATGCTGATCATGTTACTGGTGCGGGAAAATTAAGAGATAAAACAAAATGTGTAACTATAATGGGCGAGCATACTCCAACAGATGCAGTGGAATTAAAAGTCAAAGATGATGAAATAATTAAATTAGATAAATTAAATTTTAGAGCAATTTACACTCCTGGTCATACATCGGATAGTTTCTGTTTTTTAATGGATAAATACTTATTTTCTGGTGACACATTGCTAATTAATGGTACTGGAAGAACTGATTTTCAAAATGGCAACTCTACAGATGCATACAATTCTATATTCAATAGGCTATTGAAGCTGCCTGAAGATACACTTTTATATCCTGCTCATGATTATAAAGGTGAAACGGTTAGCACTATTGGAAAAGAGAAGAGATCTAATCCAAGATTACAAGTAAGAAACGTAGATGAATATATTGAAATTATGAATAATCTAAATCTGAAAAAACCAGAAAAAATTGATTATAATGTTTCTAGCAATCTAAAACTTGGTGTTTAAGTCTTTATAGAAGATTTAATAGCTTCATAAATTAAATCTTTTGTAGTTTCACCAACACTTCTATATATTTCTTTGTTATCCTTGAAAATCAAAAGAGTTGTTTGAAACTGAACATTAAACATTTTTGAAATTTCTTTTTCTGTTATATCAAAAGAAAAATATTCAATGTTATCAAATTTAATGTCCGATAACTCACCCTCTTTTTGAGCAGTTTTCAAAATTTTCATCTGGCCAGCACAAGAAGAACAGTACTTTACCCATGAGCTTACTATCACAAATTTACCCTCAGATTGGGCTTTATCAAACATTTGTTTATTAAAAGTTGTTTCTTTCTCTAACGCATTAACATTAAAAGTTAGCACACAAAAAATTATTACTAAAAGTTTTTTCATAAGATTTTATACAACAAAAATTAAAATCCAGTAAGAAGCTAATCCGGAAAATATTGTCGCAATTATACTTCTACTAAAGATGCCAATTACCAATGCGATTATTGCTGCAAGTATTTTTGGGTTGTCTTCTATTTGGATTATTCCTTCATTATTAATAAAAATTGCAGGAAAAATAATTGCAGGAAATATAGCTGAGGGAACAAAAGATAATATTTCTCTTATTCTCTCATTAAACATTTCTTTTTTGATTAGAGCGATCATTGTAAACCTAGTGAAATATGTAATTAATCCACAATATATTATTAAAGCCCAGTTACTCATTTTGTTTTAATTTTGTTGTTAATATTATTGCTATTAATAATCCTGTTAGAGCAGAAACAATTACATACGCTTTAAAAGGTATAATATTATAACCTAACGTGGCTACTAATCCTGAGACTGTTATCACCACTACGTTAATAAATTTTCTAAATTCATTAATTATTAAAGCTAAAAAAGTTAACGGCACTGCAAAACTTAATCCAAGTTTTTCTGGTATAGCAGCACCTAACAAAATTCCTAATAATGTAGTTGATTGCCATATTACCCAACAAGTAGCACCACCGCCAACTAAGTGAAAATATTTATTATTATCTTTGTTCTTTTTAAAATATTCATTAGATCTAGCAAATGCCTGATCAATTAAGAAGTAGGAAATCAAAATTTTCCAAACCAACTTCAAGTCCGATAAATGTTCAGACATGACAGCTCCATACAACAAATGTCTTGAGTTCACAGCACCTACGGAACTAATAATTACTATAGAAGAAACCCCTCCCGAAAATAATTGTAAAAGTACTATTTGAGATGCACCACCAAATATTATTAAGGACATACCCATAGTTTCTAAAGGCGTAAATCCAACATCTATAGCTAGAACACCAAATATTAAACCAAATGGCACCACTGGTATCATTAACGGACTTACATCAATGACTCCCTTTAAAAATGTGTTAAACTTACTATTCATTTTATTAAAAGAGCTTTTATTAGAAGCAAACTATATGATCAATATGAATTGGTCTTTTTACACCAAACTTTTCATCCACTTCATGTTGATGGATGTGATGAGAATGTACAAAAACAGGAATAAGAGTATTTGTGGGAGTTTTAAGAGTATAAATAAAGTTAGTACCTCTAAATTTTCTATCAATTACCTCAAATTTGAGATTACTTTTATCATCATGGTGTAGATCTTCAGGTTGAATTAAAAGCTTAACATTAGATCCTATTGGAAAAGGTTTAACAAAATTACCAGTAATTGTCCCAAGATCTTTATTTTCTAGGCTTTTTGGACTTGTTACTTCCGCGGGGATAAGAATTCCTCTATTTAAAAAATTAACTACCTCGATTGAATTTGGTAAATGATAAACATTATAAGGATCGTCAAATTGTTTAAGCTCTTGATCTAAGATTATTCCACATTTTGATCCTAAGTAAAATGCCTCATAAGAGTCGTGAGTAACTATGATTGTAGTGATCTTTGAATTCTTTAATATTTTTTTTAATTTTTCTTGAATTTCTTCTTTAAAACTTTGATCTACATTTGATAATGGCTCATCTAGAAGTAGCAAGTCAGGTTGTGTAATAAGAGATCTTGCAAGCGCTGCTCTTTGAGCTTCTCCAGCACTAATTTCATGGGGGTATTTGTCTAATATTTGATAAATATTTAATAAATCTATTAATTCGTCAAAACTTATTTTTTTATCTTTTAATCCTTTATTTCTTTCAGTGCCTAATATTATATTTTTTTTTACAGTATAATGTGGAAATAGGCTATTTTCTTGAAAAGCCAGTGATACATTTCTATTCTCTGGTTCAACATTATTTTTTTCTGAAGATATTATTTTACCCTTAAGTTGTATTGAGCCTTTATTTATTTTTTCTAACCCTGCAATTGTTCTCAATATTGTAGTTTTTCCAATACCAGAGGGTCCTAAAAGACATATTATATCTCCTTCATTCTCTATTGAAAATGAAACATTCTTTACTTTAACTTTGTTTCCTATTTTAAAGTCGACATTTTTAATTTCAAAAAAATTATTACTCATTATTTTCTCTTAAAATATATTTTGATGTTATTATAATAAATAAACTTGCGATTAATATTAAAAATAAAGAAGGTACCGCTGCTGCTTCTAATAAATCCTCAGAGGCTGAAATATATGCAGTAGTAGCAAAAGTTTCAAAATTAAACGGCCTTAAAATAAGAGTTATGGGTAATTCCCTTATAATTTCTAAAGAAATTAGAATAACAATGAATAAAAGAGAATTTCTCAAGAAAGGTATATGAATATTCATAAAAGTTTTTCTTTTAGAATAACCAAGCAAGTAAGCGCTCTCATCAACTGAAATATTTATCTTTTCATATCCAGATTTAATTCCATTAAAAGCTAAGGAGTAGAATCTTACGAAATAAACTAGGACTAATCCTAAAATAGAACCAATAAATATTTTTTTGATTGAATTAAAACCTAATGATTTAATTATGCTATTATCAAACCATGCTATAAAAGTAATAAAAGCGATAGCTAAAATTACTCCTGGTATAGCATAACCTGAAATTGATAAAGTCGATAAAACATTTAATGTTTTGTTGCTTGAAACTCTATTACCATAATTAGATATCAATGAGAATATTATTAAAACGAAACTAGATAAAATTACTAAATAGAGTGTATTTAAAACTAAGTTAATAATAGGTAAATCAAATAAGTTTTCGGGAAATTTTAATGTCCAATACAACATTTGACTTAAAGGAAATAAAAAACTTATAAAAAATATTAAAAAGCAGAATATAAATGCTAAGTAAGCTTCACTACCATAAATTTTGATTTTTTCTTTTTGTTTAAAGCCACCTTTAGAATTAAAATGATATTTAGCTTTTCTTCTAGATAGATTTTCTAAAATAAACAAAGAGAATATAAATAATAACAAAAAGAATGATACTCGATTTGCAAATGCCAAATCATCAAAAGTAATCCATGAGTTATAAATACCAGTTGTGAGAGTATTAATAGAAAAAAAATCAACAGCCCCAAATTCAGCTAAAGTTTCCATTGCTACTAAAGATAATCCTGCAACTATTGCAGGCCTTGCTGCAGGTAATATTATTTTACAAAAAGATTTAAATTTAGAAAAACCAAGATTTTTCCCCAAATCAATTAAATTTTGTGACTGATATAAAAATGAAGCTCTAGCCAAGATGTAAACGTATGCATACAATGAAAAAGAAATAGACAATATCGCTCCAAACATACCATCAAATTTTGGAATGTTTTTGTTATAATTTCCATCTCCAAACAAGTTTTTTAAAATAGTAAACGCAGTTCCATAATTCTCAAAAAAGGCAGTCAAAGAATATGCATAAATGTAAGGTGGAACTGCAAAAGATAATATTAGTGCCCATTTAAAAAATTCACTTCCTGGAAATTTATAAAATGATACTAAGTATGCTGTCCCCGTTCCTATTAAGAAGGTAAAAAATAATACTGAAATTAAGAGAATGAACGAATTTGAGATATACTCTATTAAAAAAGTATTTTTTAAAATTTCATAATAATTTGAAGTATTTTCAAAGAAACTTGTAAATACTGTAATAATTGGAATTAATACTATAAATGAAATTAAAAAAGAAGAAATATACCAGCTATTAAATTTCATTTTATAATCCGCCTTATAAACATGAAAAAAGTAAAGTGCCCACAATTAATTTTTATTAACTGTGGACACTATTTAAGAAAATCAAAAATTAAATACTTTTAGGATATGCGGAACCTCCTTAGCTTTAATTTCTGACATTTTTCTTTTATTTATTCTTTCATCAATTTTTTTACACTCCTGTTGACATGGGGAACATGCACTGGAAGATTTATTTAAATCAATTTCAGAAATAAATTTTTTTTGTTTTTTCACTTATTTCCATCCTGCAGCTGTCATCGTTTCTAATGCAGCAGCTTGGTTTTTCCCATAAGAAGCTAACTTAGTTTTCATATCTTGTTTGAAATCTAATCCTAAGTTGTTCACTACGAGTGGACTTGGTGAAACACCATCAATCATTGGGAACTCAAAAGTATTGTTTGTAAAATGCTCTTGAGATTGTGGAGTTAATAAAAACTCTACAAGTTTAACGGCATTAGCTTTATTAGGAGCTCCTTTAACTAAAGCTGCACAACTAACATTCATGTGCGTTCCTCTATCATTTTGATTAGGAAAGAAAGCTTTAACTTTTTTAGCAGCTTCTTGTTGCTCTGCACCTTTTTTACCTGATAACATTAGAGCTAAATAATAAGTGTTAGCCACAGCAATATCTGCTTCTCCAGCAGCTACTGCCATAATTTGAGCTCTATCATTACCCTTAGAGTCTCTGGCCATATTTGCAACAACACCCTTTGCCCATTCAGCTGTAGCTTTTTTTCCATTATTTTCAATTAATGAAGCTACAAGGGATTTATTATATATATTGCTAGATTTTCTTATTACTAATCTTCCTTTCCATTTAGGATCAGCTAGACCTTCATAAGTCATTCCAGATAATTCAGCACCAGTAACTCTTTCAGGTGAGTAATAAATTATTCTAGCTCTTTTTGCTATGCCAACCCATTTGCTTGTTCTAAAACTTTTTGGAACAGCAGATTTTATAGCTGCAGATGTTAAACCACTTTGAAGATGACCTTTTGCATCCATGGCACCACATCTTCCGGCATCAGCTGTAATATAAAGATCTGCAGA